>FRDC01002607.1_pt2 | contig 45485 bp, 48 predicted proteins | sample 1106171 | NCBI WGS metagenome assembly FRDC01 (sample SAMEA3930566, study PRJEB13176) | freshwater metagenome | biome: Drinking water system; feature: drinking water; material: water | place: Singapore | collected 2014-12-20 | reverse complement strand
CAGCCATGGTGTCTCTCGTTGAGGGGCAATGATGCTAGGCGTATTAATCGAAACAACAAATAGTTACAATGGTTTTATCGCGAACTTGTCCTGTGCTGTCATTGCGAGGAGCATTGGCGACGAAGCAATCGACTTTTTTGCTTTATTAAGGTGGATTGCTTCGCTATCGCTCGCAATGACGAAAGACCCATGAAAAAAATAGCCGCAGAAATAGCCTCCATCCGTGCCCGCGATCCGGCAGCGCATAGCGCGCTTGAGGTGATTCTTGCCTATCCTGGGCTTCATGCGATTTTATTGCATCGCGTTGCGCATGCACTGTGGCGCAACCATTTGCGGCTGCTGGCGCGATTGCTCGCCTATTTTGCACGATTTTTTACCGGCATTGAAATTCATCCCGCCGCGGTGATTGGCGATGGATGTTTTATCGATCACGGGCACGGGGTGGTAATCGGCGAAACCGCCATTATCGGCAATCGGGTGACGATTTATCACGATGTCACGCTCGGCGGAGCGACACTTTCAAGCGGCAAGCGCCACCCTACAGTTGAGGACGATGTGATTATCGGCGCAGGCGCGCAAGTGCTGGGGCCGGTTACCCTAGGCAAAGGCGCGCGGGTGGGGGCGAATGCCGTGGTGGTGAAGGATGTGCCTGCCGAGGTAACAGTCGTCGGCATTCCAGCACGCGTGGTGGCGGAGGCGGATAGCCAGTTTGCTGCTTACGGCACGATGTCGGATACCGATCCACACCAGCAGGAACTCGAACTTTTAAAACGCAAGCTGTTCGAGCTGGAACGTCGCCTCAAAGCCAGCGAGGCGGATGGTAGTGGGATTTAGGTGATCGGCTGGCTAATCGCCACCATTCACTTGCCGCCAACCACCTACTTGTCACCCCGTCGTATGACGGGGTCCGCACCGGATGCCGTCATGAAGACGGCATGACAGTGTAAGTGACTATCCAAGCGCAGAGTACTGTTTAGGTTTTTCGCTCGGCATTGTGGACATGGCAATTTCTTGGATATCTCTATCAGAAATACTCCAGGCAAGTTTCCCCGCGGCGGCCTTAATTTGTTCAACGGTAAAAAAGCTATAATCGCACCCAGTCGATTGTGCATAGGCAGCGGGATACGCAGCGCTAAGCGCTGCGGTTAATTCACCGCCATCGATCACTTTATCGCTTCCCGCGTTTGCTTCTAGCGCTGCTTTTAGCGCTTTTTGAATTTGTTTACCGGTTGGGCATGCCATAATCTCACCTTTTCAAGGTTATCGTCGGCGACTACATTGCTGGGAGTACGCGGATCCTGCATCCATCGAGATGGCCATAATAGCGTTGTCATCCAAATTACTATCAATAGTAACTTTCGCTCTCTGTGCGGCAAAGCGTATTACGTCTGGAGTAATGGTTTTGAAAGCGCAATAGCTTGCAGGAGACCAAAATTGCGAAGACCCTTCTTTGTTTTGGAATTGAGGATTAGAATTGTAAAGTGTATCGAGCGCTTGGCGCAATTCTTCGCTAGACAGAATAGTATCATCGCCTGCGTTCGATTTGATGGCTGTCGTTATAGCATCATATCTATCTGCATCACTCATAAAATTCTGCCTGAAGTAAAAGGATATCGGATTTCATTGTACCGTGATGAACTTAACAATTCGTAAAGATTTTTGGCGAGGCTTGCTTTTTATACCCATCGCCGGTAAAACCCCTGAATAACCAAGCGAGTTTCTATGTTACTTTCAACCAAAGGCCGCTATGCGGTGATGAGCATGGTGGATCTGGCCAACCAGAAATCGGCCGAGCCGGTGACGCTGGCAGCGATTGCCGAGCGTCAGGAAATTCCGCTGGCCTATCTCGAACAGATTTTTGCCAAGCTGAAGCGCGCCCATATTGTGCAATCGGTGCGTGGGCCTGGCGGGGGCTATAAACTCTCCAAACCTGCTGAGGAAATGACCATTGCCGAAATCGTGCTTGCTTCCGAGGAAGCCATAAAAATGACCCGCTGCGGCGGCGAGGTGAAGGTCTGCATGTCGACTAAAACCCAATGCCTCACCCATGATTTATGGGAAGGGCTAGGGGAGCATATTCATGACTATCTCAGCAAATTAACGCTTGCCGATGTTGTTGCGCGCAAGGTGAAAGATAAAGTTGTCAGTCTCCGGTCTCCGGTCTCCGGCCATCTCTTGAGCGGCGTCGGTGACCGGCAACTCATGACCGGCGACTAATCATGATCTACCTCGATTATAATGCTACCGCGCCATTGCGTCCTGCGGTTCGTGCGGCGATGGAGGCGGTTTCCTCGCGGCCATTGAATCCATCCTCCATCCACGCGGCGGGTCGGCAGGCCAAAAAACTGTTAGAGGACGCTCGCGTGGTTATTGCTGCCGCGCTCGGCGCATTTCCAAATGAAGTGTTGTTCACTGCATCCGGATCGGAAGCGAACAACATGGTGCTGCGCGGTTTTGCCGATCGCCCCATCCTCGTATCCGCGATTGAGCATGCATCGATTGCCAAAACTGGAGCACTGCTTGGTGCGGCGGTGATTCCGGTGAATGAAGATGGTGTCGTCATCCTCGACGCACTGCATGACAGGCTAAAAGCGCTGAATACGCCCGCGCTCGTATCCGTCATGCTTGCGAATAACGAAACCGGTGTGATTCAACCCATCCGCGCGATTGCAGATATCGTGCATGCGCATGGCGGACTTTTGCATTGCGATGCAGTGCAGGCCTTGGGAAAAATGCCACTCGACTGGGGCATGCTGGGGGCGGATATGCTCACCATCAGCGGGCATAAAGTCGGTGGGCCAGTGGGCGCTGCGGCGCTACTGATCCGCAATGACCTGCCCATTCGGCCGCTTATCACGGGCGGTGGTCAGGAATTGGGGCGGCGTGCCGGCACTGAGAATGTTACGGCAATTATTGGATTTGCGGCGCTTGTCAAAGAAGTAGCGCACGCACCCGAAGCGCAAGAAATGGCCCGTTTGCGCGATTGGCTGCAAACCGAGTTACTATCCGCTGCCTCGGATGCAGCAGTATTGGGTGCTCATTCCCCTCTACTGGAGGAGGAGGCAAGGCGGCTCCCCAACACGCTGTGTATTTCCATGCCGGGTGTGAAAAATGAAACGCAGCTCGTGCGCTTTGATTTGGAAGAGTTTGCCGTGTCGGCCGGTTCGGCCTGCTCCTCTGGCCGGATCGAGCCTTCGCACGTACTGCTTGCTATGGGTGTTCCCAAGGCAATTGCCGCTTGCGCTATTCGTATCAGTATGGGTTGGAATACGAAAGAATCGGAAGTGAAGCTGTTCGCAGAGAGCTGGAAGAAAATCTACGCAACACTCTCAAAGCCCAAAGCAGCCTAAAGTTATAGAATCTCGTGCTTGTTTGTCATCCCTGCGAAAGCAGGGATCTCCTTAATAACGTCAAAGTAGCGAAGAAGATTCCTGCTTTCGCAGGAATGACAAAAAATGGAAGAAAGATAGCAATGGCAGGAATGACGACCGAGAATGCTAAAACCTAGCGATTTAAATCCTGCACTTGCGCGCGGCTTGTCGTCACCATATCGCGGAATTTGGTGGAATCCTGCGCCGGTGCGCCGCCCTGCTCATAACGCTGGCGGACTTCATTTAGTGCTGTGCTGCCCGCTTCCCGACTTGCTTTTTTTATGTCGTTGCGTTCATTTGCGCCTTTGCGGAAAATAAAATTCCACGCCCCAAGAATGGCGGCAAAACCAAGCGCTGTTTTCCAGTACCCTTGGCTTATCAAGGGTAATGGTGTTGCAGGTTTCGTTTTCGACAATGTATTTTTGTAAAAGTTGGTGGCAGCTTCGACGCCGTAAGCAAGCCCAAAGCCTTTTACGGCATTGCTTAGGCCGCCCGTGACGCGTTCTTCGAATGTTGGATCTTCTCTCGACATACTTCTATTATACACCCTTCCTGGGCTAAAAATATGAAGATTCTATGACAATCCTTCGACAGTATCTTGCAAGTGGTTGGGGATAAGGTTAGAAGAGGCCACCCCCGCTATTGATAATAGTTGACTACTGCACTATGTTATTCTACATCGCAGTGCAATAATAATACGGTCATTCCCGCGCAGGCGGGAATCCATGCCAGGGCTAATGCCTTCTGAGGAGTTGTCGTGGCATAGAACCCTGCCTTCGCAGGGGTGACAAGTAAAAAAATGGATGAGAGAATAGAATCGATGACAACCACTGGCCACAACCAGGTAAAATATCCCATTTTCATGGATTACCAGTCCACCACACCGGTGGATCCGCGCGTATTGCAGGTCATGATCCCCTATTTTACCGAGAAATTCGGCAATCCGCATTCGCGCAGTCATGCGTTTGGGTGGGAGGCGGAAGAGGCCTGCGAAGTGGCGCGCACGCAGGTGGCAAAACTCATTCATGCCGATGAAAAGGAAATTATTTTTACCTCCGGCGCTACGGAATCCAACAATATTGCGCTGAAATCTACCGCGCATTTTTATAAGGATAAGCGCAATCACATTATCACGGTGGTAACGGAGCATAAATGCGTGCTCGATTCCGCGCGCCATCTGGAGATGGAAGGGTTTGAAGTCACGTATCTGCCGGTGCAGAAAAATGGCCTCATTGATTTGAAAGAACTGGAAGCAGCGATCACCGAAAAAACCCTCCTCGTTTCGGTGATGGCGGTGAATAACGAAATCGGCGTCATCCAGCCACTGGCGGAAATCGGCAAACTGTGCCGCGCCAAAGGTGCATTCTTCCATACGGATGCGGCGCAAGCCTTCGGTAAAATCCCGCTTGATGTTGAGGCGATGAACATCGACCTCATGAGTATCTCTGGTCATAAAATCTATGCGCCGAAGGGTATTGGTGCGCTTTATGTGCGCCGTCGCCCGCGCGTGCGGCTTGAAGCGTTATTCTCCGGCGGTGGTCAGGAGCGCGGGATGCGTTCTGGCACGCTACCGACACCACTCGTGGTTGGGTTGGGGGAGGCCGCGCGCATCGCCGGTGCAGAGATGGCGGAGGAAAATGCCCGTATCCGTTACTTAAGCAATAAATTCATGAAAGCCGTGATGGATGATGTGAAGGATGTCTATCTGAACGGCGATCGCGAACAACGCATTCCTGGCTGCATTAATCTCAGCTTTGCTTATATCGAAGGCGAGTCGATGATTATGGCGATCAAAAACCTTGCTGTTTCATCGGGTTCGGCCTGCACCTCGGCCTCGCTCGAGCCTTCGTACGTATTGCGCAGCTTGGGTGTTTCGGAGGAGCTTGCCCATACCTCGATCCGCTTTGGCATCGGCCGCTTCACCACTGAAGCAGAGATTGATGAGGCGATTCGTATCGTCACCGGCTCGATTGATAAGCTACGCGCCATGAGCCCGTTATGGGAAATGGTGCAAGAAGGTATTGATATCAGTAAAATTGAATGGGCAGCACATTGATGAGTCACCAGTCACTGAACTGTAAACGGTTAGCGGTATACGGATAACGGAGTAAAAAATGGCCTATAGCGAAAAAGTCGTCGATCACTACGAAAACCCACGCAATGTTGGCTCGTTCGAAAAGTCGGACGACAGTGTAGGCACAGGTCTTGTGGGTGCGCCAGCCTGCGGCGATGTGATGAAGCTGCAAATTAAGGTCAATGCCCAAGGCATTATTGAGGATGCCAAGTTCAAAACCTTCGGCTGCGGCTCGGCGATCGCTTCTTCCTCGCTAGTGTCGGAATGGGTGAAGGGCCGCCATATTGACGAGGCGATGACGATTAAAAATACACAAATCGCTGAGGAACTTGCACTTCCGCCGGTGAAAATTCATTGCTCGGTGCTGGCGGAAGATGCGATTAAAGCCGCGGTGAAGGATTATAAAGAAAAGCATGAAGTCGCCAGTCTCCAGTCGCCAGTCTCCAGAAAAGCGGATGCTCTGGTGACCGCAGACTAGTGACTGGAGACTCTCGTGATGCAAACGACCAAAGCATTATCGTTAACCGACGCGGCGGCAGTGCATATCAAATCGCTCCTTGATAAGCGCGAGAAGCCCGCCGTTGGGGTGCGTATTGGCATTCGCACGCGTGGCTGCTCCGGCCTTTCCTATACTGTTGAATATGCTGATGATATCGGCAAATACGACGAGGTGGTTGAAGAAAAAGGCGTGCGCGTGCTGATTGATCCCAAAGCGGTGATGTTTCTCATCGGCACGCAGATGGACTATGTTGATGAGAAATTTAAAAGCGGTTTTGTGTTCGTGAATCCCAATGAAAAATCCCGCTGCGGCTGCGGCGAAAGCTTTAACGTGTAATGTATCATTCTTTTACCGCAGTCATTCCCCGAATGGGCGAAGCACATTCTAGGGGAATCCAGCCTGGATCGCCCTAGAATCGCTAAGGCGATTCGGGCGATGACGAAGCAGCGGATTGTTTCGGCACTTCGGCCTCGCAATGGCGGTAGACATCATTTATCAAACAGCTTAAAACGCGCGGCGATGTGGGATTGCTTCGATATTTTAGGATTGCCTGCGAATTTCAGGCTTAACGAATCCGCGCTCGAAACGGCGTATTTTGCGGCGCAGCGCGCCGTGCATCCGGATCGGTTGATCGGTAAAGACGAGGCCGATCGCGCAGTCGCGATTCAGCGTTCTGAGCGGGTGAATGATGCTTATGAAACACTCAAAAACCCTGTAACACGTTCGGAGCATTTACTCGCGTTAAAGAGTGTGAATGTCAAAGAAATCAACAGCCAGGCCGTGCTCATGGAAATGATGGAATTTCGTGAACGGCTTGAATCCATGGGGCGCGACGGGCGCGCATTGCTTTCAATCACCGAAGAAATTAAAAAAGCGGCGCAGGGTTCCACCGAAGAAATAGCGCGTGCGTTCGACGCTGAAAACTACGAAAAAGCCGCCGTGGAAACGGTACGTCTTGGGTATCTCATGAAAGCAATTGAAGAGGCGTACACACTCCTTTACCGGCTTAAGTCGGAGGCCCGCGGCGCATGAGCAATCTGTTGCAGATTCACGAACCTGGCCAAACGCCTTTGCCGCATTCGGATGTGCTTGCGATTGGTATCGACCTTGGCACAACCCACAGTGTTGTCGCCATTGCTAGCCACGGCAAGGCCGAGGCCATTCACGATGCGCATGGCTGCGCGATTATTCCTTCTGTTTTGCAGTTCGATGGTAGGCATATCACCGTGGGTTTAGAGGCTAAAAAAGCCATTCTTGAAGGAGAAGAAGGCATTCTTTCCTCTTTCAAGCGGTTGATGGGGAAATCAACCGCCGATGTGCGCGCCATGCCGCTTAGCGTTGCGATTGATGCGCATGCCGAGGGAGCGGTGCGCATGCTTGTGGGCACAAAAAAATTTACCGCGGTTGAAGCGTCGGCCGAACTTCTAAAGCATCTCAAGCGTATGGCCAGTGAATCGCTGGGGCGAGAAGTAACCAAAGCGGTGATCACCGTTCCGGCGTATTTCGATGATGCCGCGCGTAGCGCCACAAAGGATGCAGCCAAACTCGCCGGTCTTGATGTATTGCGCCTATTGAATGAACCCACCGCCGCAGCCCTTGCTTATGGGCTGGATGCAAAAAAACAAGGGCTGTTCGCGGTCTATGATATGGGCGGCGGCACGTTTGATATTTCCATTCTCAAGCTCGTCGATGGTGTTTTCCAAGTGCTGGCGACCGCGGGTGACACCGCGCTTGGTGGCGATGACATGGATCGTGCCATCGCGGAATATGTAATGGGGGACGATACATCCTCTTTATCACCTGCCGCGTACGGGCAATTGTTAAGCATATGCCGCCTGGCCAAGGAGCGGCTGACGGAGGAAAACGAAACCAAAATTTTCTGGAATGGGGTGGATGTTCCGTTCACTCGCGCGCAACTGGAACAGAAAGTGGAGCCGTTTATTACGCGTAGTATTGCATGCTGCGAACGTGCGCTACTGGATGCAGAAACCAGCCCTCACGCGATTGCCGGTATCGTGCTCGTCGGTGGTGCAACGCGTATGCCGTGCATCAAGCGTCAGGTGGAGGCGTTTTTTGGTAAACCGCCGCTTGATACGGTGGATCCGGATCTCACCGTTGCGCTTGGTGCGGCGATTCAAGCGGATGCCTTAACGCAAGGTGCGGAGCATTTGCTGCTCGATGTGACTCCATTATCGCTCGGTCTTGAAACGATGGGCGGTATCGTTGAGAAAATTATTTATCGCAATACGCCGATTCCGGCTGCCGTGGTGCAGGAATTCACCACCTACAAAGACGGTCAGAGCGCCATGAAAATCCACGTGGTGCAGGGCGAGCGCGAGAAGGTGAGTGATTGCCGCTCGTTGGCTTCTTTTGAATTGCGCGGCATTCCACCACTGCCCGCCGGTGTCGCACGGATTGAGGTGACGTTCGCCATCGATGCGGATGGTGTTCTCACCGTACGTGCCAAGGAACAAACCACAAATGTTATACAAACCGTAACGGTAAAACCTTCCTATGGCCTTGAATTTGAGGAAATGGAACGTATGCTCGCCGAAAGTATGGAGCATGCCCGCGCCGATATCACGGAGCGGCTGCTCATTGAGGCGCGAGTGGAAGCAGAGCGGGCAATCGGGGAAGTGCATTCGGCAATGAAGGCAGATGCTTCATTGCTGAAAACGGGTGAACGTGAATTGCTGCAATCGCAAATCGAGCGGCTTGAAAAGGCGGTTAAAACAGCGGACCGCGACCGTATCGATCATGAACGAACACAGTTAAATACTCTTGCCGGCCCGTTCGCCGAGCGGCGCATGAACCATGCCATTGCTAAGGCGCTCGCAGGAAAAAATGTGGAAGCAGTGAAGTAAGGAGTCTTATGCCGAACATCATATTCGTACTCGCTAACGGTGAAGAAAAACACATCCACGCACCGAATGGCATTTCGCTGCTTGAGGTGGCGCACCAGAATCACATTCCGCTTGAGGGCGCGTGCGAAGGTTCGCTCGCCTGCTCCACCTGCCACGTGATTGTAGACGAAGCGTTTTACAGCAAACTTCCACCCGCGACGGACGATGAGGAAGACATGCTCGATCTTGCTTTCGGCCTCACCCACACATCGCGGCTTGGCTGTCAAATCATGATGAATGATTCCCTCGAAGGCCTCAAAGTCAGCGTTCCAGGCGCGACGCGTAACATGATGGTAGATAAAAAAGCAGGTTGATATGAACAGCGAAGTGAGCATGGAAAAAAAATTATCGATCAAGCGGGTTTTTGGCATTGCCGTGGGCGTGGTACTGGTTGCCATGGCCGCTTTTATGGCCTTTCAGCAATTCACGCTGACGGATGCGATGGTAAAAGCCAAGCTCGATGCCATTGCCAACGAATGGCGCGAGGAGGGGCTAAAGCAGGGTCGTCACATCGCCTTTACGTACGGTGATGTGGAACTCGCAGGTAATGTACTTTCGCGCTATGCGGTGGTGCATAATGTTTCGCTGCTGTTAAAGCAGGAAAACGGTAAAGCAGGCACAGCAACGCGCCCCAATTCGCTGCTTCTTGCCACGCCGCGTATGGAATTATCACTTGGCGCGCGCAGTGGCGGCACGCTGACATTACGCTTTTCCCAGCCTGTGACTGTGGCGAGCGAAGAAGCGCCCAATCGTATGATGCTGCAAGTGGTAGGCAATGCGCCTTTAAGCATGACATTTGATGAAATCACTCGCGATAATCTTGTTTATACACGCTGGCAGCAATCGTTGCCGGAGGAAATGAAAATTACTTACCTGAAGGAGCAGCATGCTTCGGGAATGGAAGATGAAACATCTACCATCGTGCCCGTGTACCAGACGATGGTTCTTCGTTCCGGCGCAGTGGAAGCGGCAATGGAATTCGCACAAAACGGCAGTGGTGCGGGCCAAATGAACATTGCGGCAAATGACATAAGCCTTATGCCAGAAGGCTTGCCGGAAGGAAAAATTACCGTAAACGCCCTGCGCGGTTTTTGGCAGCACCTCACCAATGCAGAGAATGTTCCGGTGACCGAGATCAAATTTTCGGTAGATACTTTAAATGCGGATGCGGCATTGATTTCATATGCGCCGGTGCAATTCGAGTTTGATGCTTACCAGCAAGGCTCGATGCTAAAAACCACAGGGCCTGCAGCAAAACCTGCAGGGTATCAGCTGCGTAACTTCCGCCTCGAAACCAAAGATGCAGAGGTCAATGCCAAGGCCGATTTTATTCGCAACGCGGGTGATACGTTGCCGGTGGGGCACGCTTCGCTTAACATAAAGAACGCACCGCTGGTGCTTTCAGAGCTAAAACGTTTTGGTGTATTGAGTACAGAAGATGAACCATTGCTCGCCGCGATCATGAGCCGTGTGAGTGGTACGCCCTATGCCGAAATAAAAGATCTTGATGTTGCCATCAACCGCCCACAAGGTGGCGCATTCACTATCGGTAAAGCAACGTTTGAGGAATTGTTCGCCCTGGTGCTCAGCAACAAATTGCAGCAATTGGGCAATAGCGATCCCGCGCTAATTACGCCGCCTGCCAGCGCACCGAAACTTGCACCGGAGGGATTTGAGGAGCATTATGGCACGCAAGGCTAAATCTTCCCAAAAAGTGAGCGGCAAAAAAGAAACGCTGCCGCGCTGGAACCTTGCGCATCTTTATCCGGCGATGGATGATCCTGCCGTTGCCGCGGATTTCAAACTGCTTGAGAAATCCGTGCGTAGTTTTGTGGCGACCTATCAAGGCAAACTACACGCGGAAGAAAATTTGCTTGCCGCGATCCGTGCTTTTGAAAAAATCGAAGACCGTGTGGGCAGGCTCGCGAGTTTTGCTCAGTTGCATTATTCGGTGGCGATGAATAATGCCGACGTCACCCAGTTTTATCAGAATACGCAAGAGCAGCTGACGAAGATTCTATCCAAGCTTGTGTTCTTTACGCTTGAAATCAATCAGCTGGAAGAAGCTGCGCTCAAAAAAGCACTCGCGGCGAATAGCAAACTTACCCATTACGCGCCGTGGCTTTCCGCCGTGCGTGCTTACAAACCGTTTCAATTATCACATGAGCTTGAATCTTATATTCACGAAACATCGGTGACGCTTGACGCCTGGCAACGATTGTTCGACGAATCGCAGTCGCGCTTAAAATTTACCGTCGACGGTAAACGCCTGACCGAAGCGCAAGCGATTGATTTGCTCTCGCACAAAAATGCCAAGAAGCGCAAAAAAGCCGCGAGTGAGATTGCCCGTGTGTTCGAAAAGAATGCGCCGCTTTTTACCCTCATCACCAACACACTCGCCAAAGCCAAGGAAATTGATGATGTGAAGCGCGGTTTCGCCAAGCCGATTTCCGCGCGCAACCTTGAGAATCAAGTGGAAGACGAGGTGGTGGAGGCGCTCATCAGCACCGTGAAAGCGAATTATGCCCGGCTTTCCCACCGCTACTACACATGGAAAGCGAAGCAATTTGGCAAAAAATCCCTCAATTATTGGGATCGCAACGCACCATTGCCCGCTGCGGATGACGGCGCGATTCCCTGGAACGAGGCGAGCAAACTGGTGCTGGATTCTTACCGTGCCTTTTCACCTGAAATGGCGGATATTGCCCAAAGGTTCTTTAAGGAAAAATGGATCGACGCGCCGGTGCGTGAAGGCAAAGATTCCGGCGCATTTTCACACGGCACGGTTCCTTCCGCGCACCCCTATATTCTGATGAACTACCAGGGCAAGGTGCGGGACGTCATGACGCTCGCGCACGAGCTTGGTCATGGCGTGCACCAGGTACTTTCGGCCGAGCAAGGCGCGCTCATGGCTGATACGCCGCTTACGCTTGCCGAAACCGCCTCCGTGTTTGGTGAGATGCTCACCTTCCAGGCGCTCTTGAAGCGTGAAACCAAAGCAAAACGCCGCACACTTCTTATCGCCGGCAAGGTCGAGGATATGCTCAACACCGTGGTACGCCAGGTGGCATTCTGCGAATTTGAGCGCCAACTGCATGATGCGCGGCGCAAAGGCGAACTTTCGACCGCAGCGATCGGCAAAATCTGGATGAAGGTGCAAAGCGAGTCTCTTGGCAAAGGTATCACGCTGACACCGGAATACCATGTGTACTGGATGTATATTTCTCATTTCATACACGCACCATTTTACGTGTATGCGTATGCATTCGGCGATTGCCTTGTGAACTCGCTATACGGTGTGTATCTCAAAGAAGCCAACGCCGGCCGCGGCCATGCGTTTGTAAAGAAATATCTGGCGATGCTTGAAGCTGGCGGCAGCAAGCGCCATCATGAATTGCTTGCGCCTTTCGGTTTAAACGCACGTCAGCCGGATTTCTGGCAAACCGGGCTGGATGTGATTAGTGGTTATATTGATGAGTTAGTGCGCTAGCACTTTTGCTATCGCGCTGAACACTATTTCCAACTCCGTATCCGAAATAATGAAGGGCGGCATGAGGTAAAGACTTTGTTCAAAAGGCCTGAGCCAGACGCCATGACCTGGAAATGCGCGGCGCATGGCGTATACATCCGCGCCTTCTTTCAGCGCAAGTACGCCGATTGCGCCTTTCACGCGCACATCGACAACGATTTCGTGATGGGAAAATTGTTTTAACCCATCCCATAATTTTGCTTCGAGTGCTTCGGCGTTATTTAATACGTCATTCCCCGAATTGCTTGTGGCAATTCTAGGGGAATCCATCTGGATCACCCTGGAATCGCTTTGCGATTCGGATGATGACGATGAAAAAATATCCAGCGAAGCATTGGCTGCGGCACAAGCAATCGGGTGTGCCATAAAGGTTGGCCCGTGCATCAGCGCCTTGTCGGGCGCATCACCTAAAAACGCATCGAATACTTCTTGTGTGGCCAGCGTTGCAGCAAGCGGCATATGCCCGCCGGTGAGTGCTTTGCCAAGGCATAGAATATCCGGTGTGATGCCCGCCTCATGGCAAGCGAAGCGACTGCCGGTACGGCCGAATCCGGTGGCGATCTCATCGGCAATAAATAAAATATCATAATCGCGACATACGCGGCGGATTTCCGATAGAATATCCGCAGAGTGAAAGGCAAAATTACCCGCTGCCTGAACGAGTGGTTCGATAATGAGTGCGGCGACCTGCCCACGAATGGCGGCAATGGTTTGCTCAAATTCGGCGAAGCTATATTCATCTGTCGGGATAGAAAGCTGATAGTTACGCAACATCAGCGCATCGTATGCGGTGTTAAAATGGCTTTTGGCGGAAACCGACATTGCGCCCATTGTGTCGCCGTGATACCCGGCGTGAAACGAAATGAATTTCGTACGCCGCGCTTCGCCTTTATTGCGCCAGTATTGCAGCGCCATTTTCAGTGCGACTTCTACTGCAACCGAACCGGATTCAGCAAAAAATACACGCTGCATGTTCATATCAGTAAAGGTGCAGAGGCGTTTTGCTAATGTGTAGGCAGGCTCATGCGCAAGCCCTGCGAACATGACATGGCTGAGCTGCTGTGCCTGTTCACGAATAGCGTTCACAATGTGCGGATGCTGGTATCCGTGGCACATGCTCCACCAGCTGGCGATGCCATCCACCAGTTCGCGCCCATCGGCTAGCTTCAATCTACAGCCTGAAGCGCTGGTGACGGGCAGCGGCGGAATCACGGTTTGCATCTGCGCATAAGGCAGCCAGATATGCGGCCAGCCTTGCGTATACCAGTGTGGAGCATGCGTCATCGCGAGCCTTTCAAATCGAAACTCTTCATCGTTTCTTGTCATTCCCGCGTAAGCGGGAATCTCCTTTGATAAGGTAGGAAGATCCCTGCTTTCGCAGGGATGACAAAACGGAGTAGCTTCGTTTGCGTTCGCAATGACGCATATTATGCGGCGATATCCGACTTGGATGGCGCGGGTAGCTCCATCGGCCGCAGGCCAAGCTTGGAAAACAGCGCGTCATCTGCTGTGGTGTTGGGGTTGGCTGCTGTCAATAGCGTATCCCCGTAGNNGTAGAAAATAGAATTGGCGCCGGCGAGGAAACATAGGGCTTGGGTTTCGGTGTTCATATGCTCTCGCCCGGCGGAAAGCCGCACCATCGACGCAGGCATCAGAATTCGCGCCACGGCAACGGTACGTACGAATTCAATTGCATCGATTTTTGCATCCCCAGCAAGTGGTGTGCCTTCAACCGGTATCAGCATGTTGATGGGAACCGATTCCGGATGCGCCGGCAAATTAGCAAGCGTTGCGAGTAGATCCGCGCGGTCATCGCGCGATTCGCCCATGCCCAAAATACCGCCGCAACATACTTTCATGCCCGCTTCGCGTACGTTGCTCAAAGTGTCGAGCCGGTCTTGGTAATTGCGAGTGGTGATGATTTCTTTGTAGAAATTTTCGGACGTATCAAGATTGTGGTTATAATAATCAAGGCCCGCCGCGGCGAGTTCTTTCGCCTGCGCATCCGAAAGCATGCCGAGTGTAGCGCAGGTTTCAAGCCCCAGCGCCTTTACGCCGCGGATCATGTCGGCAAGCGGAGCCATGTCGCGTGCTTTGGGCGAGCGCCAGGCAGCACCCATGCAAAAACGCGATGCGCCAGCGGCTTTCGCGGCTTTCGCCGCAGTCAGCACTTCATCGACTTCCATACGCTTGGTGGCTTTGACAGGCGTATCGAACTTCGCGCTTTGGGAGCAATAATTGCAATCTTCCGGGCAGCCGCCGGTTTTAATCGAGCAGAGAGTGGATATTTGCACCTCATTCGCATCGAAATACTGACGGTGTAGCGTTTGCGCGCGGAACACCAAATCATTCAGCGGTAACGCAAATAGGGCGAGCACTTCCTCGCGGGTCCAGTTATGGCGGAGCATTAGTCTCACTTTCCTGTCAGGCCGAACACGGGCAAACCCTGTCGTTGCGGATGACAAATCACTTGTTTTCTGCGAAAACTCTAACCCAAATGTCCTCACTTGCCAACTATTGTAGCGATCAGCTGAAATCACTGGAGGCGCGGCATCTACGGCGTTGCCTGCCAACTTCAGCGAACGAGAGCCTGATTTCCTTTGCAGGCAACGATTATCTGGGGCTTTCCAAGCATCCGGCAGTGATGGAAGCGGGTGTCAATGCGCTTCAAGCCTATGGTGCTGGGGCAGGAGGCTCGCGCCTAGTGACGGGCAATCATCCGCTTTACGCACCGCTTGAGGCAAAACTGGCGATGATGAAGCATTGTGAAGCAGTTTTGGTGTTTGGCAGCGGTTATCTTGCTAATCTGGGTATTATTCCAGCGCTCGTGAGCAAGGGCGACCTCATCCTTGCCGATAAGCTGGTGCATGCGTGTATTATCGATGGAGCGGAACTTTCCGGTGCAACGCTGAAACGCTTTAAGCATAACGATATTGCGCATGCCGAAGAGCTGTTGAAAACGCACCGCATTCACGCACGTCATACGCTGATTGTAGTCGATCATGTGTACAGTATGGATGGAGATCTCGCCCCGCTTGCTGAATTATCCGCGCTTGCCAAAACCTATAACGCCTGGCTGATGGCGGATGATGCACACGGGTTTGGTATCGTGGAAAGCAACGCGAAGGTGGATATATGGATGGGCACACTTTCCAAAGCCGTTGGTTGCTACGGCGGATACGTTGCCGCACGCAAAGAAATGATTGATTATATGGTAACGCATGCGCGCAGTTTTATGTTTTCAACCGGCTTGCCGCCTGCGGTATGCGCATCCGCACTCAAGGCGCTTGAGATGATGGAGGCGGAGCCAGAACGGCGTATGCGCACGCTAGCGCTTGCTCGGCGTATTTCGCCTGCCGCTCAAAGTGCTATTATCCCTATTATTTTAGGCACAGAAGAAAAAGCCTTACGCGCAGCGGAAGCGTTGCGCGCGCGCGGGTTTGGCATCACTGCCATCCGCCCGCCGACGGTTCCTTCTGGCACGGCGCGCTTGCGGGTCACGGTATCCGCCGCGCATACGGATGTGGAGGTCGACGCATTGATTGCCGCGCTGAAAGCAGAAAATATCGTATGACCATACCGCACACACTTACCTTAAGTGGTTGGGCGCAACCGGCGGATGCATTGTCAAAGCTCATTCCAGAAGCGACGCAATTTGATTACAGCGATTACGCATCCGCCGAAGCGAGTTTTGAGGGGCTAACAAAATATTCTGATACGCCCTATATCGTCGGTTGGTCGATGGGCGGGCTGCTCGCCTTGCGCGCGATTGCAAACGGTGTGCTGAAGCCTAAGCATCTCACTCTCATCGGCACGCCGTGGAAATTCGTGGGCGAGGAAGGTATGGGCGAGCATACGTTCGATTTATTCGCCGACACCTATCGTAAAAATCCGGTCGCGCATAAAACTCGCTTTCATGCACTTATTGCTAAAGGTGATAGCAAAGCCAAACGTGTTTTAAGCTTGCTTGAGCACCATCCGGATGTGGATAATACGAGGCGCTGGCTGCCCTGGCTGCAGGAGCTAGCGCTTTATTCATTTGATCGTGATAAGCATCAACCATTGCCGCCCACCTTGCTGATCCATGGCGATGGGGACGCGATTGTCGGCCTACCGCAAGCATTACGATTTCAAATGGAATTGCCACACGTGACCTTATCCATCTGGCGCGAGGTAGGCCACGCACCGCATGTGCATGATACGCAGCGAATGCTCGAGGAAATCGCTGCCCATCGCGCGCAATGGAATCTCGCAATATGACGGTTGATTATGCGCAAGTGAGTAAGAATTTTTCGCTCGCCGCCGCGCGCTACGATACGCTTGCCATCCATCAAAACAGCTGGATGCAGGAAGCCATCGAAGAAGCGTTGCGTGTATTTCCCGCTCATGGCCTGGTTCTCGATAGTGGTTGCGGTACAGGCGCATTCGCAGCAATGGCTAAAGCCAAGCGTGACTGGCGTATCAGCGGGCTTGATATCGCGCCCGGTATGCTGGATGTTGCCGCTACGCGTTGCGATACGGTGGTGCAGGCGAGCATGGAATCCCTGCCGTTTGCCGGTGGTGTATTTAATGGAATTTTTTCCTCACTCGCCATTCAATGGGTGAATGATTTGCCACGTGCGATGACGGAAATGGCGCGCGTACTTGCACCCAACGCTGCTGCGGTGGTGGTCTCGCTCGGTGAAAAAAATTTGCAGGAATTAACTGCTCTTGCACATGAAATGATTATTGAAACATTGCCGATGCGTTCCCGTGCGGAGTACGAGAAAGCCGCGCATGAGGCCGGATTTCGTATGATTCAATCGCGTGAATCGTGGGTGCGGGTGACCTATGAAAACGCGAGGACTTTTTTGCATTCCATGCGCGATATTGGCGCAGGTAATGCACAGAAAAATCAAAACAAGCAGGAATTGCGAGAGAAAATGGCAACGCTTGTGACGCGCTATGAAGCGCGGCATGGCTGCGCTGAAGGAGTGTATGCCCATTGGCAGCCTGTATTTCTAACGATGGTGAAACTATGAACGCTTATTTCATCACCGCGATTGGAACGGATGTCGGCAAAACATTTGTCACCGCAGCACTGCTCCATGCGGCGAAACAAAATGGCATCGCAGCACAAGCCATCAAACCTGTTTCATGCGGCGCAACGCGTGTAGGTGAAGGCGACATGGCAGAATTCATGAGCGCTGGTAATGCTGGCGCAATGACTGCTTCGCCTTTCTGGTATAAAGAAGCGCTGTCCCCCAATATGGCTGCTGCAGCAGAAGGAAAAATCCTGGCTCTTGATGCCCTCTGCCATTGGACGCATAATGAACTCCGCGCCGATGCGCTGACTTTGGTAGAAGGTGTGGGCGGTGCTATGGTTCCGCTCAATGAAAAAGAAACCGTGCTCGATTTTATTAGCAAACTTGCTTTGCCAGTCATTTTGGTGGCGAGTAATTATCTCGGCGCGCTCAATCACACGCTGCTCACGCTGGAAGCTCTGCGTGCGCACGCGATTCCAATCAAAGCATTGATTGTTACCGAAGCGGAATGCGGCGTTTCATTGGCTTCCACTTACGATACATTATGTGCCTTCACGCCGGATATTGCGCATCGTATCATGCAGCCGCGTGTTGCTTCCTGGCGCGAGGCAACAGCCATTCATACGCTACTAAAGGAGTTGGTGTGAAAACACTTGAAGGTATGTACGAGAAATTATTGCAATGGGCCAAATTTAAACCGCGGCCACCGGAAGATCCGAACTTGCCGCGTTACGGCGATTTGAATGACCGGGTGATCGCAGCGGCGATTGATATTTTCCTGCTGTATATATTGCTGTATCCGCTGTTTCACCACATCGAGCTACAGCTTTATACGCATATCGACCGGGAAGTCTTAGGCACGCTTGCCTCGTATGATAATCCATCGCTCGGCGAAATCGCTAATGTATTATGGCGCGCGCATTACCTGCCGTTATGGCTTCTTAATACCAGCATTCAGCTTTTTCTTTTATGCGCGATGATTGTCTGTGCGCATACGCTGTGGGGCGCAACGCCGGGCAAACGCCTGATGGGCTTACGCGTTGTTTCTGCCCGCACGCACCAGCCGATAGGTGCAGCGCGCTGCGCATGGCGCTGCCTTATGTATGTGCCATCGACCCTCGTACTGATGATCGGTATTTTTTGGATTTCATTTCAGAAAGAGCGTCGCGGCTGGCATGATTACCTCGCAGGAACCGTGGTTTTGCAAACACGTCCGCGCGGTTGGTTGTGGCAGCATATCAAAACCGGATTTTACTGGGTCCGACAAAGATTAGCGCAGTAAATACGGCGTGAAATAGTGCCGCATCTGATTTTGCGCTTCGGTTTCAAACTGCGCCATCATTGCTTGTATCATGCTGTCGAACAGGCGTTCACGTTCGGCGATCGAGGCGCGCTCGTTAATGGTTTGCAAACGGGTTACAAACACATCCGCATTGGCAACGGCGAGGCTTGATGCGCCATCATAAATCCGCATGGATACTTTTAATGCAGCGCTGTATCGCAAGTCCTGTTCATCGGTAAAAAATCCTTCGAGCCCGGTTTTCTTCGGTAGTTTTTCTTCGCGCACGGAAGCGTCCTCAATCAACAGCTCAAGCACACCGCGCGGCCCTGCTGCTTGCAAACGCTGATGCGACCAGCGGTTCACCGCCTCCATCGGCGAGGTCGGAAACTGATGCTCGACATTCGGCGCGCGCTGCGGTGATTGGTAGGAGGTGACAACGTGAATTTCAGCAACATTAAGCCGCACCGGAGTGCCGCTAAATTGCAATGGTTGTGGAGTATAATTGGCTGTGCCGTTTACGCAGGCAGCAAGAGCGGTAAAAAGCAGAACGAAAGGCAAACGTTTCATGATGCGTCCTTTGGTAGCCAGGGAAAAGGTTGTGGAAATTTGGCATCCGGCGGGCGGATATAAAAGGGAACCATTTCGGATAGGGTTGCGGCAGGTAATTGCTCGGCGATCTGGCATAGTACTGCCGCATCCGGGCCAGGAATAAAATGATGATTTGGATTCATATTTCCAAACACAGAAAAATCGGTTGGAAGCTGTGAAGGTAAACAAAGTAAAATTTCTTCTGTCGCGACAGGGGTTTTATTTTTGATCGCAAAACGCTGTGAGAATACTTCGCCTTTTCCGGCATGAATGGCGATGCAAAAATGCTGTAGAGATTCACCACGCAAAACCACATCCCACGCCATAGCCTCAAGCGATGTGAGGCGCTTCACCGGCGTTTCATGGGCGAGCACCAGCCCGCGCAACGTGGCAAGGGCAATGCGTAAACCAGTAAAACTACCTGGCCCAACGGTGGTCATTAGTGTGCCGATATCCGCATAGGAAACATCATGCGCTTGCAGTAGCGCATCGATCGTGGCCACAAGCTCTGCCGCCTGGCGGCCATGGGCGATCTCGCGTCTATCGATGTGACCATCCTTCATGAAGGCAACAGTGGCCGTTGGGGTCGCGCAATCAAAAGCGAGGGTGGGTTTGTTTTGCATCGAGTTGGTTTTCGCATTATCTTTGCCATAAGGCAAAAGGAGGCTGTGATGAATCTTACGCAGGCAAAATGTGAACCATGCGAAAGCGGTATCGGCAAGCTGAATGCAGAGGAAGTCCGCACCCATCTTGCCGCCATATCGGGTTGGACCATAGATGGTCACTACATTAAAAAAACTTGGAAATTCAAAAACTATGTGCTCGCGGAAGCCTTTGTCGCTGCGGTTGGCAAGATCGCCGAGAGTGAGGGTCACCACCCGGATATCCGCTTCGGCTGGGGGTATGTGGAGGTTTTTTTCACCACTCATGCCGCCAAAGGTCTCACACGCAATGATTTCATTGTCGCTGCGAAGATTGACGCGATAGCCCATCCCCACTAGATCTCGTCATTACGCGAAGTGCGCTGGCGCGTTAGCGACGCGCGTACGGCGAAGCAATCTACTTATCTCTTGTCATCCCGAACTTGTTTCGGGATCCGGTGGATGCTGAAATACGTTCAGCATGACAGTAAAGGTCGATTGCGTCGCTTCTTTCAATGACAAGGGGCTATGAGTAAAAAACTCTACATTAAAACCTACGGCTGCCAGATGAACGTATATGATTCACTGCGTATGGCGGATGTGCTCGCGCCGCTTGGCTATGAGGAAACCGATTCGCCCGCGCATGCCGATATGGTGATTTTGAATACGTGCCATATCCGTGAGAAAGCGGCAGAAAAAGTCTACTCGGATTTGGGCCGCATCCGCGAGGAAAAGGAACGGCAGGCGGGGGAAGGTAAAAAAATACTGATCGCCGTGGCCGGCTGTGTGGCGCAGGCAGAGGGCGAGGAAATCATCGCCCGCGCGCCGTATGTGGATATGGTGGTCGGCCCGCAAAGCTACCACACGCTGCCAGATTTGATTTGTAAAACCGATCGCTCGCGAAAATCGGCTGTTGCACTCGATTTCATTGAGGAACAAAAATTCGATCTTTTGCCCGAATCTCTGAAATCTCAAGGTGTATCGGCGTTTGTTTCAGTGCAAGAAGGTTGCGACAAATTCTGCACGTTTTGTGTTGTTCCCTATACGCGTGGTGCGGAATATTCCCGTCCCGTAGCGGCGATTGAAAAAGAAGTGCGCGCCCAGGTGGCGATGGGGGCGATTGAAATTGTGCTTCTGGGGCAGAATGTAAACGCCTATCACGGTGAAGGGGCGGACGGCAAAGAATGGAGCTTTGCCCAATTGCTTGCGCGAATCGCCGCAATTCCAGGAATTGCGCGCCTGCGCTATACCACGTCGCACCCGAAAGAAATGACCGAGGATCTCATCCGCGCCCATGGCGATATCGAGAATTTGATGCCGATGCTGCACCTACCCGTGCAGTCAGGCGCGGACCGTATTCTAAAAGCCATGAATCGCAAGCATACAGCGGCGGATTATATCGCGATTATCGAAAAGCTCCGCGCCGTGCGCCCGGATATTGCCCTCTCTTCGGATTTTATTGTGGGTTTTCCTGGCGAAACTGAAAGAGATTTCGAGGATACATTGCGCTTGGTGGAGACGGTGGGTTTCGCTTCTTCCTACTCATTCAAATATAGCCCGCGACCGGGTACACCCGCTGCCGAAAAAGATATGCAAGTGGAAGAGCCTGTGAAAGAAGAGCGCCTGGCCCGCCTGCAAGCGTTAATCGCGCAGCAGCAACTCGCCTTTAACCGCACCAAGCTGGGCGCGGTGATGCCAGTGCTGTTTACGCGTGAAGGCAGGCAAAACGGCCAGTCGCTCGGTAAAACGCCGTATCTGCAATCCGTATATGTGGAACAGGGTGGGGAACTTATCAACCGCCTGGTTGACGTAACCATCACCGGCGCTTACGCTAACAGTCTGAAGGGTGAAGTGACATCGCAAGGTGTCATCTCGGGATGACAGGCGCAAAAGGAGTTTGAATGGCCAAGCCGGATAAAAAAACGACCCGCGATACTCAGACCGTTAACGTTTTCTTTGAACAAAACCAATATTTGCCCATGCTTTACGGCGATCGCGACTCGCATCTGGAGCATATTTCTCAGCGTTTGAATGTGAGCATGGTCAGCCGCGGCAACATGCTTTCGATCACCGGCCACAAACGCGATATCGAGGCAACCGAGCGGCTGATGCAATCGCTCTATACGCAAATCGAATCGGGTGCGGATATCGCCGAGCCGGAGATTGATGCCGCCATCCGCCTCATGCCGCCGGTGAATGACAAGCAGTCCACGAAGCAGCGCCATGGGGTGAGTGAGGCGCATTCGGATGTGTATATCCGCACTATGAAGAAAACCATCGTCCCTTATACGCACGTTCAAGCAAACTATATTAGAGCATTATATAACAATGATTTGGTATTTGCATTGGGTCCAGCAGGAACGGGGAAAACCTACGTTGCGGTGGCGATGGCGGTTTATTACTTCCTCAACAAAAAGGTGGAACGGATTATTCTCTCGCGCCCGGCGGTGGAGGCAGGAGAGAAGCTAGGATTCTTGCCGGGTGACATGCGCGAAAAGCTCGATCCCTACATGCGCCCGCTGTATGATGCGCTGTTCGACATGATGCCTGCGGACCGCGTGCAGGCGGCGATTGAAAATGGCGAAATCGAGCTGGCGCCGATTGCTTTCATGCGCGGGCGCACCTTCAGCAACGCCTTCGTGATTCTGGACGAGGCGCAGAACACCACCCGCACGCAAATGAAAATGTTTCTAACCCGCATGGGCGAGCGTTCGCGCATGGTCATCACGGGCGATTTATCGCAAATCGATTTACCGAAGGATGTCAAATCAGGCCTTGCCGATTGTGTACCGAAAATCGAGCATATCCCAGGCATTGATGTGGTGCGCTTCGCCGATGGCGACGTGGTGCGTCACCCATTGGCGGCCAAAATCATCAAGGCTTACGACGAATGGGAAGAAAAGAAAAAGCAATATGCCGAATCTGCCGATGGCGGCCGTGAGCGTGAGTAAGAATCCGGCGAGTACCCGCAAGCAAATGATCGTCGTCCTTATGCACGAACCTCGGTTTAAGTCGCAGCGTGCGTATGTTCACAAAATTGCCACTGCCGTCATGCAGGCTGAACGCTGTGTGAATTACAGCGTCACCCTGGTGTTAACGGATGATAAAGAAATCCGTGCACTGAACTACCAGTACCGAGGCAAGAAAAAAGCCACGAACGTACTTTCCTTTGCAGATGGGGAAGACAATCATCTCGGCGACGTGGTGCTGGCTTATGAAACGATTGCCAGTGAGGCAAAGGCGCAGAAAAAAACACTCAAAGCGCATCTCGCGCATCTTGTCGTCCATGGGCTGTTGCATTTGCGCGGGTATGACCATGTGCATGAAAAAGATGCTAAGGCAATGGAAAAAAAGGAAATAAAGCTTCTCGCCGCGATGGGTATTGCGAACCCTTACGTTACCGATTAATGTTAGCCCATATGCCCGATTCTGAAGGCCAGCAACTCGATCTTCCCCATTTGCCTCCTGTCCGCAAGCCCATCACGGCCAAGCTTATGCCCGTGAAGCATGCCGTGCGCTTGGATGCGCGAGCGCTTTGCTCCCAAAAGTGACAGTTCGCTGAAGGAAATCATCGAAGGTGCGTTGGATGAAGAATCCGGCTCCGAGCTTGCGATCAGCAATGAGGAAAAAGATCTTTTAAAAAATGTGGTGCGGTTTTCAGAATTCACCGCGCGCGATGTCATGGTTCCACGCGCGGAGATTGAAGCGCTGCCCAATAATGTCGATTTCGAAACGCTGAAAAGTCATGCGGCGGATTTAGGCCATACGCGCATTCCGGTGTACGAGGATTCACTCGATCGTATCGAAGGCTTCCTTCATGTGAAGGATCTTTTTCGCTTCATCACGGGCAAGGAGCAGTTTCATTTACGCAGCATTTTGCATGAAATTCTGTTCGTACCGCCGTCGATGCGCATTGTTGATCTTTTATTGAAAATGCGGGTTTCCGGCTGCCATATGGCCATTGTGGTGGATGAATATGGCGGCACAGCGGGTCTTGTTACTATGGAGGACCTGTTCGAAGAACTCGTCGGCGAGATCCAGGATGAGCACGACGAAGAACACGAAACCATTGTCTTGCGTTGGGTAGGCGAGGTACTCGAGGCGGATGCGCGGGCATTGATCGAAGAAGTCGAAAAAACCTTGGGCGATAAGCTGCACAGCGAGGGCGAATCGCCCGCCGATTATGACACGCTTGGCGGCTTTATTTTCTTCACCCTTGGGCGTGTGCCGGTGAAGGGCGAAGTACTGAAGGTACGCGAGCGGCTGAAAATCGAAATTACAGCGGCAGATCCGCGGCGCGTGCGTCAGGTGCGCATCAGCCGTCTAGTGCCCACCACTGCCCCTCATCATGCCGCCGCGTAATGTGCTAAAATTGTATGAATTTCTGCTACGGCTAACACCGTTGCAGGCAGCGTTTTCCTGTTTTTTGTTGGGAGCGGTGTTAACGCTTGCCTTCGCGCCGTTTGATTTATGGCCACTGGCGGCGATAGCGCTCTCAGGATTTTTTGTTATTCTTAATGCCACCTCAAGCCGCACGCATTGCCTATTGCGCACCTACTGTTTCGGTTATGGGTTTTTTATGGCCGGAACCTGGTGGATGGCCAAAGCATTACTCGTCGATGCAGCGCAATTCGGCTGGCTTGTACCGTTTTGTGTGATCGGTTTAACGGGTGTCTACGCCCTATGGTTTTTGGCATTCGGTGCGCTTTACTGGTTCACGCGCACGCGCAACATTATTTTAAATCTTCTGAGATTCACGATTCTCTGGGTATTGGTGGAATATCTGCATAGTCTCGGCATGTTTGGTTTTCCGTGGAACCTCGCAGGTTATATCGCACTCTCTTCGCTAAGAATGAGCCAGTTTGCTTCACTTTTCGGCGTCTATGGATTAAGTTTTGTTGTGGTGCTGATGGCGCTCATGCCGGTACTGTTTCTTAATCCACAGCCAAAAAAATATCAGATTTTTGGAGTATCCATTCTGCTTGGATTGCCGTTGGTTCTTTACGCTTTCGGCATGATCCGCATGGAGCAAGAGCCAGCGATGAGCGACGCGCGGGTGCGCGTGGTGCAGGCAGCCATTCCACAAGCGGTTAAATGGACCAACGAAGGAAAACTCGATTCGCTTGATTTGCATGCGCGCCTCTCGCGTGTGGCAACGGACGGGCCACCGCCGCGTATTGTGATCTGGCCGGAAAGTGCATTTCCTTTCACGCTATATGAAGGCTCAAGCTGGCCCTCGCGCCTTGCGACTCTTGTGCCACACCACGGTACGTTGATTACAGGAACCGTGCGCGCGGAAGAAGTCGAAGGCGTAACCCAGTTTTATAACAGTATCGTTGCAATCGACTGGGCGGGCTATATCGCCGCCGCGTACGACAAGCATCAACTCGTACCGTTTGGTGAGTTTGTGCCGTTTCGCGCGCTGCTGCCGATGAATAAAATTACGCCCGGCGCAGTCGATTTTTTACGAGGCAAGGGACCACAAACACTTGCCATCAATGGTGTGCCGCCTTTTAGCCCGCTCGTATGTTACGAAGCAGTGTTTGCGGATTTCGCCACACACCATAGCATGCGGCCTGCGTGGCTTTTAAATGTCACGAACGATGGGTGGTATGGGAATACGCCAGGCCCTTATCAGCATTTTGCGATGGCGCGGATGCGGGCGGTGGAGCAGGGGTTGCCGCTCGTGCGCGCAGCGAATAATGGCATTTCAGCAGTGGTGGACCCTTACGGCCAAATTTTGCGCATGCTGCATCTGAATGCCCGCGGTGTGATCGACCAGACCTTGCCGAAACCGCTTCATCCAACGCTGTATAGCCAGTTCAAAGAAATCCCGTTGGTACTGGCGTTCATCGCGCTTTGGGGCTGGACAATATTGCAACGCAAGAAGGTTTCTTAAACGCTTATTGGTAAACACCCATTAATCTTCTTGCCTATGCATGGTAGAAGGATTATTCCAGCGGAAGTTGAATAGCAGTAATTAAAAAATTTAATGTCGCGAGAAACTATGGGCAAGCCGCATCCGGTAGATATTCATGTCGGACGTCGTCTGCGTTTACGGCGCACGACGCTTGGCATGAGCCAGGAAGCCATTGGCAAGCAAACCGGGATCACCTTCCAGCAAATCCAGAAATACGAGCATGGGGTGAACCGTATGGGCTCGAGCCGCCTTTACGAGTTCTCGCGGATCCTGAGTGTACCTGTGTCCTATTTCTTTGAAGGATTCGGCGATTATGCGGTGGAAGAAGGTGCTGGCCTTGCACTTGCGGAGCCTGGCGCGCTCGATTTCGAGCATGAGCAAATCAGCAATCGCGAGTCGCTTGAAGTGATGCGCGCGTATTACCGCATTAAAAATCCCGCCTTGCGTAAACGCGTGATCGAGCTGATTAAAGCGATGGCCGAAGAACCGGCGGAAGCGTCGCGCAGCAAAGCGGCAAAATAACGATTGCTCTTGACGTTTCTTTCCATCCGTTTACAAGCGTCGCAGTGGGCATTTAAGGCTTGGCGGCCACGTTTTCCGGTCTAAGCAACATCGCGGTCGTTCGCCTTTGCCTCAACAACAGGAGAAACCCGTGAACTCAACCACCTATCCCGCACGTTCCAGCTATATTTTCACCAGTGAATCGGTGGCCGAAGGCCATCCCGATAAAGTCTGCGACCAAATCTCTGACGCGGTGGTGGACGCATGCCTCGCCGAAAATCCCGAAGCGCGTGTGGCGATCGAAACGCTTGCCACCACCAATCGTGTAGTCATTGCCGGTGAATACCGTGGTGCAGACAAGGTGAACGCCAAGGTGATGACGGAGCTTGCGCGCAAGGTCGCCAAAGATATTGGCTACGCGCAAGAAGGCTTCGACTGGCAGAAAATGCAGGTGGAAAATTACGTGCATCAGCAATCCGCCGATATCGCCATGGGGGTGGATGCCGGCAGCAATAAAGACGAAGGGGCGGGCGATCAAGGCATCATGTTTGGTTACGCAACAAATGAAACGCCCGTTTATATGCCAGCGCCGCTGTGCTATGCGCATCAAATTCTTAAAACACTGGCTGATGGCCGCCATGCCGGAAAATTTCCGCTGCTCGGGCCAGATGCAAAAAGTCAGGTGAGTCTTGAGTATCGCGATGGAGTGCCGGTGCGCGCATCCTCCATTGTGGTGTCGACCCAGCATTCACCCGATATCAGCCAGAACGAAATCCGCACGTTGGTACGCGGTGTGGTGGAATCCGTGCTGCCCAAAGGCTGGATGCCAACGGAAGATCAGTTTTTTGTCAACCCAACGGGCCAATTCATCATCGGTGGGCCGGATGGGGATACGGGGCTAACGGGTCGCAAAATCATCGTGGATACATATGGTGGCGCAGCACCGCATGGCGGTGGCGCATTTTCGGGTAAAGACCCCACCAAAGTGGATCGCTCGGCTGCCTATGCCGCGCGCTACCTTGCCAAAAACGTGGTGGCTGCCGGCCTTGCCGAACGCTGCACGATTCAGCTTTCTTACGCCATTGGCGTGGCGCGGCCGGTATCGTTTTACGTGAATACCCACGCTGCACCGAAGGTGGATCCGGCGCGGTTGGAGAAAATATTGCAGGAGCTGGTCAACCTTTCGCCGCGCGGTATTCGCACGCACCTGAAGCTTAATCGCCCAATTTACCTCGCCACGGCTTCCTACGGCCATTTTGGCCGCGAGCCAGGCAAGAACGGCGAATTCAGCTGGGAAAAGCTCGATCTTGTCGACGCGCTTCGCCAGGAATTCGGTCTCGGCAAAGCGGCGTAGGTGGTTAGCGACTAGCCCCTGCTGCTGTTTTAGCTGCTTCCCAGACATTTCTACCGTCCAAAGTTTTAGGTCCTCTAAAAAGACCTTCTTTGAGGGCTGCATCTCTGATGAATTCAAAAATTTTTATATCAGCTATGTCATCTTCCTTGCCATCCTTTGGCCCATCAAATTTCACTGATGACGCAACAAGTGCTTTGAACGTGGGTGTAACCCCAAAAGCATTTCTGAGTGCTTCCTCAAGTTCGCCCCGCTCTAGAATCCCATTCTTGTTTCCATTGTTATCCGCTTTCCGCATTTCCACTGCGAGTTGATCGATTTCACTGCGATCAAGATTATCAATCGCCGTTTGTTGTGCTTTTCTTTCCTCTTCACTGATAGGCATAAAAACTCCTTATTTTTTCTAAGATGTCTCGCGCTGAATGGGTTCAGCCATCACGAACATTAGAAAAATGATCGCATTGTATGTGTGACAATTGCATGAATTTTGGTTACCAAGTGATTAATGAAACCTGTAGCAAATCACCCTGATTTTCTTTCTTCCTACGGCCGCAATCGCGGGCGTTCGCTACGGCCATATCAGCAGCGGCTGGTGGATGAGCTGTTGCCTAGTCTGCTAATAGGAACTGGAGAATTGGAGAAATGGAGAAATGGAGAATTGCTTTTTCCCCAGCTCCCCAATTCTCCAATTCCCCAATTTCTCTCTCTTGAAATCGGCTTTGGTGCAGGCGAGCATTTGCTGAGTCAGGCGCTCCACCATCCCGATCGGCTTTATATTGGTTGTGAACCGTTTATCAACGGTGTGGCGAAGCTGCTTGCCGGCGTGGATATGCATAAACTCCGCAATATTCGCCTCTTTACCGAAGATGCGCGGTTGCTGATTCAGCAGCTTCCCGATGCGTGTCTTGATGAAGTATTCATTCTCTTTCCCGATCCCTGGCCAAAATTGCGCCATAACAAACGTCGCCTGGTCAACGCGCAAACGCTTTCCATGCTTGCGCGCGTCCATAAACCTGGCGGAAGATTACTCATCGCCACCGATCACGAGGATTATTGCGCCTGGATATTGGAGCATGTGCTTGCTAGCCCCGATTATCGCTGGACGGCGCGCGAGAAAGCCGATTGGCAGAACCACCCAAGCGATTGGACACAAACGAAATATCAGCGAAAAACCAGCGCTGAAGGCCGCCCGCCAGTGTTCATGGAATGCCGAAGAAATTAGGTTCCAGTGCGCCATCGCCCGAATCGCATTAGCGATTCTAGGGCGATCCAGCAGGGCAGTTTTGGATTCCCCTAGAATTGCCTAAAGGCAATTCGGGGAATGACGGATGTATGCAATCTCTTGAAACCTAAAACCTAAATACCGCTTGATTTCGTTCGTTTGAGCCTTTATACACCCCGCACATTTTAAAACACATCCCGTAAGAGGTGGCCTCGAAAGAGCCGCCTTTTTTATTTGGAATGTCATTCTGAGCAGCGCGAAGAATCTCGATGGGTTGAAGATCTTGGGGATTGTTCGGGGTGATGAAGGAAAACATGAATACATTAGTACAACAAATTGAAGCGATCGTCCGTCCACAAGTTGAATCCATGGGGTTCGAGCTGGTGCAGTTAAAGCTGATGGAAGGCAAAAAATCGCGACAGCTGCAAATTATGGCCGAGCGTCCGGATGGTACGATCAGCCTTGATGATTGTGCGGATATCAGCCGCCAGGTTTCCGCTGTGCTTGATGTGGAGGATATCATCACCCAGTCTTACCGGTTGGAGGTAAGTTCCCCAGGGATTGACCGCCCACTCACTCGCGAGAAGGATTTTACAACTTATCAAGGTCACCTAGCCAAAATCGAAACCGTATTGCCACTTCAAGGTCGCCGCCGGTTTACCGGAACCATCAACGCGATAGAAAATGGCGTGGTTACCTTGGTCGTGGACAACCAGCCGGTTGCGATCCCACTTCGCGAGATACAATCCGCCAAACTGGTGCTGACGGATGCGTTAATTAAACTTCACCAAAAGAAAGCTTCATAGGAGTAAACAATGGCTGCCCCACAAGTGATTCATGGTTCCACCGAAATGCTACAAATCGCCGATGCTGTGGCGCGCGAGAAAAACATTGCGCGTGAGCAGGTGCTTGAAGCCATGGAAAATGCAATCCAAATTGCAGGACGCAAAAAATACGGGCAGGAGCATGACATCCGCTCCGAGATTGATCGCAAAAGCGGTGCGATTAAGCTTTATCGTGTGATTACGGTGGTCGAGGCGGTGGAGCCAGAGAAAGAAGCGCAACAGCTGACGCTGGCGGATGCAAAAAAGCGCGATAAAAAACTCGAGATTGGTGACACCATCAAAGACGAATTGCCACCAATTGATTTCGGTCGTGTTGCTGCGCAAACGGCGAAACAGGTCATCGTACAAAAAGTGCGCGATTATGAGCGCGAACATCAGTTCGACGAATTTAAGGATCGTGTGGGCGAAATCGTCAACGGTACGGTCAAGCGTGTTGAATATGGTAACGTCACCGTCGATTTCGGTCGCGCCGAAGCGGTAATCCGTAAGGATGAATTGATTCCCAGAGAAACCTTCCGCCCGGGTGACCGCATCCGCGCCTATATTTTCGACGTGCGGCGCGAAAAATCCGGCCCGCAGGTGTTTTTAAGCCGCGTGCGTCCGGAATTTATGGCAAAACTGTTCATGCAGGAAGTGCCAGAGATTTACGACGGTATTATTGAAATTAAAGCCGTAGCACGTGACCCAGGCTCGCGCGCAAAAATCGCCGTGCAGTCGAATGATCCTTCGGTGAATCCTGTGCTCTCTTGCGTGGGCGTTCGTGGTTCGCGCGTGCAGGCGGTGGTATCCGAACTGCAAGGCGAGAAGGTAGATATCGTGCACTACGCTGAGGATCCGGCAACATTTGTGGTCAACGCGCTTTCCTCCGCCGAAGTCACCAAGGTCGTGATCGATGAAGATACGGGCCGGATTGAAGTGGTTGTACCGGATGAACAATTATCGCTCGCCATCGGCCGCCGTGGGCAGAATGTGCGCCTGGCCGCTCAGCTTACCGGCTGGAACATCGACATTCTAACTGAGGAAACCGAATCCGAGCGCAGAACGCAGGAATTCAACCGCCTCTCGGCGCTCTTCATTGAGGCGTTGAACGTGGAAGAAGTCATCGCCCACCTTCTCGTGACGGAAGGCTTCACCTCGGTGGAGGAAGTGGCGTTCGTGCCGGTTGAAGATCTTGCCAGCATCGAAGGGTTTGACGAGGCAGTGGCAAGTGAATTGCGCAACCGCGCCAAAGAGTATCTCGATGCCAAGGAAGCTGAAACGCAGAAGAAGTTTAAGGAAATGGGCGTTGAGGAAGCATTGGTGAAACTCGAAGGGCTCACCAGTGAGCTCGTGATGAAGCTTGCGGAAAACGGCGTGAAAACGGTGGATGATTTTGCCGGACTTGCAACGGACGAATTCTTTGAGTTCATTCCAAAGCCCGGCATGAGCCGCGACGAGGTGGAGGCATTGATCATGAAGTGCCGCGAAGCCTGGTTCAAGGACGAGCAAAAGGCGTAGTTTTTGATGTGTCATCCCCGCGTAGGCGGGGATCTCTCTCATCGCATGCGCAGAAAAGGAGATTCCCGCTTGCGCGGGAATGACAGAATCGTGAAAACTGAACCGGAACGCAGCTGTATTGTCACGCGTCAGATTGCGCCAAAGGCCGATCTTTTACGCTTTGTGCTTTCGCCCGAAGGGGTGGTGGTTGCCGATCTTGCAAGCAAACTGCCCGGGCGCGGCGTCTATGTGCTTAACCGTAAAACCCATGTGGCAGCGGCGGTAGAAAAGCAGATTTTCGCTCGTGCTTTTAAAAAACCTGTGCGCGTGCCCGCTGACTTCATAGCAAATCTGGAGCAGCGATTCCGGCAAAAATTGTTGGAATCGCTGTCGCTTGCGCGTAAGGCCGGGCAGACGGTGAGTGGGTTTGATGCCGTACGCGATGCGCTCGCGCGCGGGAACGTCGCCGCCCTTATTCATGCAAGCGATGCGGGTGAAGACGGCATCAAAAAACTAAAAACCGAAGGGATTGAGTCCATTCAATGCCTTACTCGGGATGAGCTTTCTACCGTATTCGCCAAGGAAAACGCCGTGCATGCGGCAGCGCTTACCGGATCGGCCGGAGCGTTTTTTATCGAAACAGCCCGCCGTTTCGCTTTATTTCTGGAATAAACAGTGCTACACCGCCCGACTCTGAAGAAACCATAGGAAGTTATGACTGAAAATAACGGCAATACCGGCAAGAAAGATGCGCTGAAACTTGCATCGCCCACCACGCTGTCGCTGACCAAAACCATGGAAGCAGGCAAGGTGAAGCAAAATTTCCAGCGTGGGCGCAGTAAAACCGTGACGGTGGAAGTCAAAAAAACCCGTACCTTTGCCAAAGGCGCTGCGGGTATGATCGAGGTCGATCGTGGCCAGTCGGAGGCCACCAAACAGCGGCTTTTAAGCCAGGCCGAGCGCGAAGCGCGCCTGCGTGCCTTACAGCAGGCGGAAAAAACGCAGGATCAAGCGCCTGAGAATTTTGAAAACTTTGCTCCCGCTGAATTGGCGGATGAGGAAGGTGACTCAGCAGCGGATGCCGCAACACCCAAAACCACGGCCAAAGCACCGCTCGATGATCTCGCCGCACGCAATCTCGAGCGCATGAAAGCGGCGGGTGGTGCGCGCCCGGCCGCCAAACCTGCTACCACTGTAAAACGCACTTTTGCAACGCCGGTGCGCCCCGCGCAGGAAGAAGAGCCGGAGCGGAATAATAAGCGTGGTGTGAAGAGCGCCGACGATAGTGAATACCGCCGCGCCGGTAAGCTGACGATCGCTCAGGCACTTGGTATGGACGATCAGATTAAAATGCGCTCGCTGTCAGCGGTAAAACGCCAGCGCGCCAAGGCGCATAAAAAAGCCCATGTAATTCCTTCCTCGCAGCAGGAAAAAATCGTTCGCGAAGTGCAGATCCCGGAGTTGATCACCGTGCAGGAGCTTGCCAACCGTATGGCTGAGCGTGCGGTGGATGTGATTAAGGAGTTATTGAAACTTGGCACAATGGCCACTGTGAATCAGACGATCGATGCCGATACGGCGGAAATTATCGTCGGTGTATTTGGGCATAAATTTAAACGTGTTGCTGAATCGGACGTGGAGGACCACCTCGTTACCGACGCGGACGCGGAAGAATTACTCCAGCCGCGTTCGCCGGTTGTCACGATCATGGGCCATGTCGATCATGGTAAAACTTCATTGCTCGATGCGCTGCGTGCCGCCAATGTGGTGGCCGGTGAGGCGGGTGGTATTACCCAGCATATCGGCGCATATCAGGTAGAAGTAACAAATGGCGAGAAGGTCACGTTCCTGGATACGCCGGGTCACGAAGCCTTCACCGCGATGCGCGCGCGGGGGGCAAAAGTCACGGATATCGTCATTCTCGTCGTCGCGGCGGATGACGGCATCATGCCGCAAACGATTGAAGCGATTTCCCATGCGAAAGCGGCGGGTGTGCCGATCATTGTGGCAGTGAATAAAATCGATAAGCCGGATGCCAACCCGGCGCGAGTAAAAACCGAACTCATGAGCCATGAACTCGTCGCTGAAGATTTTGGCGGTGAGACCATGGTGATTGAAGTGTCGGCCAAAGAAAAACGTAACCTCGACAAATTGCTCGAAGCCATTCTGCTGCAAGCCGAAGTGATGCAGTTAAAAGCGAATGCGGACCGCCATGCCGTCGGTACGGTGATTGAATCGCGTGTGGATCGCGGGCGTGGTGTGGTTGCCACCTTGCTCGTTCAGCGCGGTACGCTTGATGTCGGTGATATTATTGTTGCCGGCGCTTCTTATGGTCGTGTGCGCGCGCTGATCAATGATAAAGGACTTGATATTGAAAAAGCCGGACCCAGCGTTCCGGTTGAAGTGCTGGGTCTTGACCAGCCGCCAGAAGCGGGCGATGAATTCGCCGAAGTTGAAAACGAAAAAGCCGCACGGGATATTGTGGAATACCGCCGTGAGAAAGAGAAAAAACGTGTGGCAGCCGCCTCGGCCAAATCGCTCGACCAGCTGTTTGCTATCGCAGGTAAAACTGCGGCAAAGGAACTTCCCATCATTGTGAAGTCCGACGTGCATGGCTCCACCGAAGCGATTGTCGGTAGCCTGGGTAAATTTAACGACGATGAGGTGAAAGTCCGCGTGATTCACTCGGGCGTTGGCGCGATCAACGAGTCGGACATTACTCTCGCGCAAGCAACGGGCGCAATGATTGTAGGGTTTAACGTGCGTGCGATGCCGAAGGCAAAAGATCTCGCTGCCGCGCAGAAGGTCGATATCCGCTACTACTCGATTATTTATAATTTGATTGACGACATTAAGGCAGCACTCTCCGGTTTACTCTCGCCGGAGCTGCGCGAAGAATTTATCGGCTACGCCGAAATTCGCGAAGTGTTCGCGATTACCAAAGTCGGCAAAGTCGCCGGCTGCATGGTCACGGACGGCACGATCAAACGGGGCTGCAAAGTGCGTCTCTTGCGCGATAACGTCGTAATTCATGAGGGAACGCTCAAAACACTGAAGCGCTTTAAAGACGAAGTCAAAGAAGTCAAAGCCGGTTTCGAGTGCGGTATGGCCTTTGAGAATTACGAGGATATCCGCCAGGGTGATATGATCGAATGTTTTGAAGTGCAATCCCTCGCTCGCACCGTGGAAGCCAAATCACAGCAGGCGGAAGCGCAGTAGTGGAGATTCCTGCCTTCGCAGGAATGACAAAATACTATGGAAAACGGTTCCCGTATGCCATCCCAGCGCCAGTTACGCGTCGGCGAGGAATTACGTAGCGCGCTGGCGCAAATTTTTGCCCATGGCGAAACCCATATTCCGGAGCTGGATTCCTCGTCGATCACGGTATCGGAAGTGCGCATCAGCCCCGATTTGAAAAATGCCACCGCCTATGTGATGCCGCTTGCTGGTCACAAAAAAGAAGTAGTGATGGCGGCACTGAAAGATCGTGCGGGTTTCATTCGCAGCCTGCTCAGCAAGCGCGTGGTATTGCGCTACACACCACGGATTATGTTCAAACTCGATACCAGCTATGAAGTCGCGGGGCGGATTAATGAATTGCTCAATAGCGATCGGGTGAAGCAGGATATTAAAAAGGAATAGCCCACAGCCAATAGCCCGCAGCCAATAGCTGTCGGCTGTAAGCTGTCGGCTATCGGTGATCATGAAACATTCCATTAACGGCTGGGTCAACCTCACCAAACCACTGTATATGTCATCCGCTCGCGCGGTGGCGATTGCCAAGCGGGTGACGAATGCGGCCAAAGTTGGCCATGCGGGGACGCTCGATCCGTTGGCGACAGGTATTTTGCCGCTCGCCTTCGGTCAGGCGACGAAGCAAGTGAACCTCTTGATGGATGCACAAAAAACGTACCGATTTTCGGTGACTTTTGGTGAGGCGCGCGCAACCGACGATGCGGAGGGAGAAATCATCGCCACTTCGGATATCATGCCGAGCGAAACCGATATCCAAAACATATTAAGCCGTTTCACGGGAGAAATTGCGCAGCTGCCGCCTGCTTTCTCCGCCCTCAAGGTGAATGGAAAACGCGCTTACGACCTTGCCAGAAAAGGCGAGGCTGTGGAGCTAAAACCGCGTAAGGTAACTGTCTTTTCTCTTATGCTTCAGAGTATGGAAGAAAAAACGGCAAAGTTCGAGGCCATCGTCAGTAAAGGAACATATATCAGAAGCTTGGGACGGGATATGGCGCGTGCGCTCGGTTCGGAGGGATATATTTCCGCGCTGCACCGCTCCCAGGTGGGGCCTTTTTCGGATACGGATGCGATTTCACTGGATTTTCTTGAAGAATCGGTGCATAACTCCGCGGCTTGGTTACGTCCGTTGTTTCCAGGCGATACGGCGCTGGACGGCATCCCGGCGCGCGCATCTTAAAAACCCGGTGCTGCAAGGAAACGATATGACCATTACTGCAGAGCGCAAAGTTGCGCTGGTAAAAGAATATGCAACCGCCAAGGGCGATACCGGCTCGCCGGAAGTGCAAGTGGCACTGCTCACCGAGCGGATCAACAACCTCACTGAGCATTTCAAAGACCATAACAAGGATCACCATTCGCGCCGTGGCCTTCTGAAAATGGTAGGTCAGCGCCGCCGTTTGCTTGACTACCTTAAAACCAAGGATACCAAGCGTTACACCACGCTCATCGGCAAGCTGGGTATTCGTAAGTGAGGTCCGGCGGTGTCATCCCGTTGAGCGCAGCAGTAGCGAAGCGATAACGGGATCCGGTGAAAAATGTCAGCAGACATTTTTCATGCCAATGGCTTGCATTGGCCAGACCCCGCCATGCGGCGGGGTGACAAATAGGAAGCTGCATTGTGCATCGTGCGGTGAAACCTGTAGGAATGGTGCACACACAGGCTCCCGCCTGATTGGTCGTTATATAACTGTCATCCCGGTTCGCTTTAGCGATACCGGGATCTCCCGCAAGGCTCTCTGAGCAAGCGGGAGAAGATCCCGGCACGAGGCCGGGATGACGAGTAAAAGCGGTTATTCGTTTCATAGGGAAACGGATGTGTAGGGAGGGGCAAGAAAGGAAAAGTTATGTTTCAAGTGACTAAAAAATCCATGGAGTGGGGAGGCAGAACCCTCACACTCGAAACCGGGCGAATCGCCCGCCAAGCCGATGGCGCAGTCCTCGTCACGTATGGTGACACGGTGGTATTATGCGCCGTGACCGCCGCCAAGCAACCCAAGCCGGATATTGATTTTTTTCCGCTCACGGTGAATTACATCGAAAAAACCTATGCCGCGGGAAAAATCCCCGGCGGTTTCTTCAAGCGTGAAGGTAAGCCCAGCGAGAAAGAAGTATTGGTCAGCCGTCTGATTGACCGGCCCATCCGCCCGATGTTCGCTGAGGGCTTCTATAACGAAGTACAAGTCGTTGCGACCACGATGAGCCACGATCTTGAGAACGATTCGGATATCCCGGCGATGATCGGTGTTTCCGCAGCGCTCGCCATTTCGGGCGTGCCGTTCATGGGGCCGATCGGCGCGGCGAAAGTCGGCTTCATCAACGATCAGTTTGTCCTCAACCCGATGAAATCACAAATGCCCGAATCACGCCTTGAATTGGTCGTGGCCGGTACGCGCTCCTCGGTGCTCATGATTGAATCGGAAGTGAAAGAACTCTCTGAAGAGCAAATGCTCGATGCGGTGAATTTTGCCCATAGCTCTTTCCAACCTGTGATCGACCTCATCATCGCCTTTGCCGAAGAAGCAGCAAAAGAACCGTGGGATTTCAAAGCGCCGGATTATCCGGCGGAACTGAAATCCGGCGTAAAAGCGCTTGTCGAAGCGACCTTGCGGGATGCCTACACCAAAACCGTCAAGCAGGAGCGCGTTGCGGCGATTGAAGTGGCGCGCAAAGCAGCCAAAGAAAAATTCGTCGGTGCAGTAGAGGAAGGCAAATACCCAGAAAAAATGGTTGCGAACCTCGTGAAGAAGATCGAGCAAGACATTGTTCGCACCGCAATTGCAAAAGACAAAAAACGGATCGACGGGCGCAACCCCGAGCAAATTCGCCCGATTGTGTGCGAAGTAGGTGTTCTGCCGCGCACGCACGGTTCGGCGCTCTTTACGCGCGGCGAAACTCAGGCAATCGTTGTGACTACGCTTGGCACATCGCAGGACGAGCAGTTGATCGACGCGATCGACGGTTCGTACGACGAACATTTCATGCTGCATTACAACTTCCCGCCGTATTCGGTGGGTGAGGCAGGGCCGCTACGCCCGCCGGGTCGTCGTGAGCAAGGTCATGGCAAACTCGCCTGGCGCGCGGTACGCCCGATGTTGCCTTCGAAGGAAGAATTCCCGTACACGCTGCGCGTGGTATCGGAAATTACCGAATCGAACGGTTCTTCTTCCATGGCAACGGTTTGCGGCGCATCGCTTTCGTTAATGGATGCGGGTGTTCCGCTCAAAGCGCCGATCGCCGGTATTGCGATGGGTCTCGTGCTCGAAGGCAAAGATTATACCGTGCTTTCTGACATTATGGGCGATGAAGATCATCTCGGCGACATGGATTTTAAAGTGGCGGGAACCACCAGCGGTATCACCAGCCTGCAGATGGACATTAAAATCCAAGGCATCACGGCGGAGATCATGAAAGTGGCACTCACCCAGGCGAAAGCCGGGCGCATGCACATTCTCAATGAAATGAGCAAAGCGCTCACCGCGGCCCGCCCGGAGCTTGCCTCCACCGCGCCGCGCATCACCACGATTAAAATTCCGGCGGAGAAAATACGCGAGGTCATTGGCTCAGGCGGTAAGGTGATTCGCGAGATCACCGAAACCACCGGAACCAAAATCGACATTAACGACGATGGCATAATCAATATTTTCGCTACCACCGGCGAGGCTGCAGAAGCCGCGCTGAAGTGGATTCAGGGCATCGTCGCCGTACCGGAGATTGGTAAAATCTATTCCGGTAAAGTCGTGCGCATTGTCGATTTCGGTGCGTTTGTGAACTTCCTTGGCAACATGGATGGGCTGGTGCACATTTCCGAAATGGCCGATCACCGCGTTAACCAGGTGACCGACGTGTTGAGCGAAGGCGACCAGGTGAAAGTGAAAGTACTGGACATCGATAATCGCGGTAAGGTTCGCTTGTCGATGAAAGTGGTCGATCAGCAAACTGGCGACGATCTTTCCGACCAGTACGAACTTTCGGGCAAAACCATGCGCCGCAAGCGCCAAGGTGGCGACGCGCAGGAAGCGTAGTAAAAATTGAGTTGTCATCCCGGTTTGCTTTAGCAAGACCGGGATGACACAAACAATAACCCCGGAGTCTCGGCTCCTGGGTTTTCAATAATCGACTTCAAAACAAAAGGGCCCACGAATACGTGGACCCTTTCATTCTTAGGAAAGCAAAACTACTTCTTTTTTGCTTTCTTTTTCGATTTTACAGACTTCGTAGCGCTTTTCTTCGCAACGGTCTTCTTTTTTGCTTTAGCAGCTTTTTTCTTAGCAGCCATGGTAGTCCTCCAAAAAAAGTTAACAACGACTCCTTCATACACATAGTTGCGCATAGGATGCTAGGCTCGTATGCGCATCACGCATGATTGACGGTGATTTTTTTTACTGTGACATTTGTTTTGTTGCACGCACGCAACAAAAAGTTAGCGCATGGTTAATCAATCAGGAAGCTGCTAACGCTTTTTTAACAACGTCGCGATGAGAAACGCGAGCTCTAGCGACTGCGATGCATTAAGTCGTGGATCGCAGTGCGTGTGATAACGGTCCGATAAATGTAATTCCGAAATTGCCTGCGCGCCGCCCAAACATTCAGTGACATCCTGGCCCGTCATTTCAAAATGCACGCCGCTGCCGTGCGTACCTTCAGCTTGATGAATGGCAAAAAATTTGCGCACCTCGGAAAGAATATCGGTGAACTTACGGGTTTTGACACCATTCACGGATTTAATCGTATTGCCGTGCATGGGATCACAGCTCCACACCACATGCCTGCCTTCTTCCTTCAAAGCGCGCACCAGTGCTGGCAAATATCTTTCCACCCCTTGCGCGCCCATGCGTGAAATAAAGGTGAGGCGGCCTGGGATATTGCTTGGATTGAGAATGTCGCACAGGCGCAAAAGATCCTCCCGCGTCATCGACGGACCGGCCTTGCAGCCGATGGGATTGATGACGCCGCGCAAAAATTCGACATGTGCTTCGTCAGGGTTGCGGGTGCGATCACCAATCCAGAGCATGTGCGCAGAGCCAACATAATATTCGCCGGAATCTTTGTCCTGGCGGGTGAGGCAAGCATCATAATTTAAAAGCAGCGATTCATGCGAAGTGTAAAATCGTGCTTCCGATAACTCTTCTGCTTGCTCCAGCTGCAAACCGGTGGCGGTAATAAAATCAAGGCAGTCGTTAATACGCTGCACCACTTCGGCGAAATGTTTGCCTTGCGGCGAACTACCGACGAAATCCATATTCCATTTGGCCACGCGCGGTAATGCGGCATAACCCGAGCGGGCAAGGGAGCGTAGAAAATTAAGCGTGGCCGCGGATTGGTAATAGCCTTGAATTAACCGCGCAGGATCAGGCGTGCGCGCCGCTGCCTCAAACTCCATGCCGTTGACCATATCGCCGCGGTAACTTGGCAATTCCATGCCGTTTTTCTTCTCCGTATCGTCCGAGCGCGGTTTGGCGAATTGCCCGGCGATACGCCCTACTTTTACAACCGGCGAACCAGCACCATACATCAGCGCGATGGTCATCTGAATCAGCACGCGGAAGAAATGGCGCAAATTAGTTTCGTTAAATTCGGCAAAGCTTTCGGCGCAATCTCCGCCTTGAAGTAAGAAAGCGTTGCCGGTCGCCGCGGCAGAAAGTTCCGTACGCAAGGCGCGTATTTCTTCGGGTGAAACGAGAGGCGGCATGCCTTTTAATGCAGCTTCGCTTACGGTAAGCGCGGCTTGGTCAGGATAGCTCGGTTGCTGGCGGATAGGCCGCGTGCGCCAGGATTCCACATCCCATTCCGCCGTTTGTTTTAGTTTCTCGATCTTAACCATGTCCGATGATCCGTGTGTCCGATGGGTCCGTGAATCGATCCGGATCATCGCACTTGCTTTCTGTGTCGTTAAACCCTAGAAAATCGGCACATATTTAGGGATGCGCGGGTTTCATGTCCAGTACTATCGATGCCGAACATACGATTGCTTTCATGGGTGTGGAGGGCGCCAATGCCGATCTCGCCTGCCGCCAGAACTACCCTTACATGACCACTCTTCCTTGTAATTCGTTCGAAGATACGTTTGCGGCAGTCGCAGAAGGCAAGGCCAAGTACGCCATGATCCCGATTGAAAATTCGCAGGCCGGCCGGGTGGCGGAGATTCATAACCTGCTGCCGCGCACGCAATTGCATATTGTGGCGGAACATATCCAGCGCGTAGAACAGCATGTGTACGGCGTGCCGGGAAGCACGCTTGAAGCGGTGAAGGATGTGTATTCGCACCATCAGGGCCTACTGCAATGCCGCAGCTTCATTCACGAGCGCAATCTCACACCGCATATTCATGATAATACCGCCACCGCCGCGCGCGATGTTGCTCAGTGGAAAGATAAAACCAAAGCCGCCATCTGTTCGGACCTTGCCGGTTCGCTTTATGGCTTAACAAAACTTGCCGAATCCGTGCAAGACGAGGAGGATAACGCGACTTTGTTTATTATCCTCTCGCGCGAGGCTACGGATCCGGATCCACAAGAAAGCCCGGTGCTGACGAGCCTATTGTTTACTCTGCGCAATATCCCGGCCGGGCTTTATAAAGCGCTCGGCGGGTTTGCAACCAACCATGTGAATCTCACTAAATTGGAAAGCTATATCCGCAGTGTCGGCGGGCGGGATACGGCGCAGTTTTTCATGACCTTCGAAGGCTCTCCGCGCGAGCGCCGCGTGCAGCTGGCGCTTGAGGAGCTTGGGTTTTTCACTCAGAAAGTGAATCTCTTAGGCGTATATCCGGCGGATCCTTCGCGAAACGGATAATATTTTTACGTCCTCTTCCAAAGCAAATCGATTTCAGCGTTCGCAGGAATGACGCGCATGGCTGCGCCACGCGAAGCCCCATCGGGGCGAAGCGTGGTGGGTGATAGAAGACTCGAACTTCCGACCTCTACCATGTCAAGGTAGCGCTCTAACCAACTGAGCTAATCACCCACGTTTGTAGTGTTTGTCACGGCGAACTTTCCTGCGACGTCATGAAGCAAGAACGGGGGTTATAGCAGGGATTTAAAGGGGCGCAACTACGATCCCGTATGTTTCAGGCGTTCCAAAAACGGCTGGCTGCGGACTTCTTTGGGCAAGTTGAAGGTTACGTTTTCTTCAATCACCTTGAAATCTTTGACGGTCACCGGGCGCAAGGTATTGAGATACGCAATCACCCGCTCCACCAAATGCTCAGGTGCGGAAGCGCCGGCGGTGAGTCCCACTTTCGTAATACCCTCAAGCCATTCGATTTTAATATCCATTGCATCATCAATCAAGTGGGCGTGGATACCCATTTCCGCGCCCAAATCGCGCAGCCGATTGGAGTTCGAGGAATTTTTGGAGCCAACCACGAGTAGTAATTCCACTTCGCGGGCAAGCTCCTTCACCGCGTGCTGACGGTTTTGTGTGGCGTAGCAAATATCTTTGGTTTCTGGCCCTTCGATATGCGGGAACTTGGCTTTGAGCGCGGCGATAATGTGTTTTGTGTCATCCACACTCAGCGTGGTTTGCGTCACATACGCCAGCTTAGGCTCGCTCAACTCAAGTGCGGCCACATCCGTCTCATTCTCCACCAGATGCACTTTGCTCACGCGGCCAGATGTGCCCTCTACCTCCGGATGGCCCGCATGGCCGATGAGGATAATGGCATAACCCTCGCGTTCATAGCGCTTTGCTTCGTTGTGCACTTTGGTCACAAGCGGGCAGGTGGCATCGATCACCGGGAGAGCGCGCAATTTCGCCGCATGTTCCACCTTTTCAGAAATCCCGTGGGCAGAAAATACCGTAATGCCGCCATTCGGAATTTCGCTCACTTCGTTTACGAACACCACACCTTTGGCGCGCAGAGTCTCGACCACCCAGCGGTTATGAACAATTTCATGACGCACATAAATCGGCGCGCCGTAAAGCGTTAAGGCTTTTTCTACAATTTCAATCGCGCGATCTACACCCGCGCAAAATCCACGCGGTGCTGCGAGGTAAATAGTAAGAGGGGTTGGGGATTGGGGATTGGAGTTCATGCCCTAATCCCTAATCCTCAATCCCTAATCCCTCAAGTACTATGCGCAAGCTTCAAATACTGCTCGGACTGCATTTCTATCAGACGTGAGGCGGTGCGAGCGAATTCAAACGAACCGTCACCCGCCGGGTAGAGCACATCCGGCGCTGCCGCGGCGGTGGCGATGAGCTTCACCCGATGGTCGTAAAGCGCATCCACTAACGTAACAAAGCGTCGCGCTTCGTTGCGTGAGTCAGGCCCCATTTGCGGAATACCTTGTATTAAAATCGTATGGAACACCCTAGCCAGCGTCAGGTAATCCGCAGCGCCCAGTGGACGCACACATAGCTCACCAAACGTCAACCAGGCGACACCTTGTGCTTGCTTTTCCACATAAAGTGCGCGGCCCTGCACTTCGAGCACCAACCTTTGCGAAGGTGCGTTGCCGGTGAGCATGGCCCAACTTTCCATGAGAAAATCATCCGCCGCGCCATCGCGGGGGAACATGTAGGTGCGGCGCATGGCCTGCAGTTGCTTGAGGCGGTAATCGTGCGGGCTTTTCAGCTCGATAATCTGCAGTTCTTTCTCAATGAGCGCGACAAAATGCAAAAACTGTTCGCGCTGCAAGCCGCCTTGGTAAAGCTCGCGCGGCGGGCGGTTGGAGGTAAAAATGACCATAACCCTCGCCTCCAGTAGGCCGGAGAAAAGACGCGAGAGAATCATCGCATCTGTCACATCGGTGACTTGCAACTCATCCAGGCACAGCACCCGCGTTTCAGCGGAAATAAACGCGATCAGTTTAAGCAGGCGGTCGGCGCTGTCTTCGATTTGTCTTAGGGCGTGAAGCCGTTTATGCACGTCGAGCATAAAGGCGTGGAAATGCACGCGACGTGTCGGGCATAGCGGTGTTATGGATTCCACAAACACATCCATCAGCATTGATTTTCCACGCCCCACACCGCCCCAAAGATAAATCCCATAGCCGCTTTGCGTTTTTGGCAATAACCATTGACGCAATCCCTGGGCAGGCGCTGCGGTATTTAGAATTTCGTGATACAGCCCATTCAATGCCTTCATAGCTGCTTCTTGCGCGGCGTCTGGCATTATGCTGCCTGCCGCGATGCGCTCCTGATAATGCTCAAGCGGTGTTGGTGGGTTGGGTTTTACTTGCGATACCATAGGGTTTTAGCTAGGGCAGTCGCATGACACTGTCCATCACAACGCTCGAGGAACTGCGGCAAACGGTTGCCGGATGGCGTCAAATGGGCGAGAGCGTGGCCTTTGTGCCCACGATGGGCGCGCTACACGCCGGACATATGGCGTTGGTGCGGGAAGCCAAAAACCACACGAGACGTGTTGTGGTTAGTATTTTTGTCAACCCCACGCAATTCGGGCCGAAGGAAGATTTCTCACGTTATCCGCGTCCCCTTGAGAAGGACATTGCGCTACTGCAAGCAGCAGGGGTGGATGCTGCCTGGCTGCCTTCGGTTGAGACCATGTATCCCAATGGAGCGCAGGCGACGATTCACATCGAAGAGATATCAGACATTCTGGAAGGCGCGTTCCGCCCCGGGCATTTTGATGGCGTTGCGACGGTGGTTGCCGCTCTATTTTCTCAAGTGATGCCGGACATCGCAATTTTTGGCGAGAAGGATTACCAACAACTATGTTTGATTAAACGTTTAGTCAAAAAATTGAAATTAAATATCAATATTCTGGGAATGCCAACGATTCGTGAATCCAGCGGATTGGCGCTCTCCTCGCGCAATCAGTATTTATCACCAAAAGAGCGGGTAGTGGCTCCAGTCCTTTATCAAACACTCTTGCACGCAAGTCGGCGTATAGAATCCGGCGATGAGGTGAGTAAAGTGCTACATGATGCAACGCAAAATCTGCTTAATTCGGGATTCCACGCAGTGGATTACATCGCCCTCGCTGCAGCGGATTCGTTGCGGCCATTAACGCATTATACGCCGCCGGCGCGCTTGCTTGCCGCAGCGCATCTCGGTACAACACGGTTGATTGATAATGTATCTGTTTAATATGTCATTCCGGCGAAGGCCGGAATCCATATCAAGAATGGCGCTGTGGAGAGTCGTTCTGGCATAGACCACCGCCTACGCGGGGGTGACGAGAAAAGACTAAGAGAGCAATTATGCTAACCGAAGCCGAAGTGATGAAAGAGTTTGAAGATGCCGAGGCGATTCTGCGCGGGCATTTTGTTCTTTCTTCCGGCCTGCATTCGGACACCTATATGCAATGCGCACGGGTGCTGATGAATCCGGCGCGTGCGGAAAAACTTTGCCAAGCGCTGGCGCAGAAAGTGGTTGCGGCAATACGCCCTCTGCCTAATCCTCTCCCGCTAGCGGGAGAGGGAAGCGCGTCTCACGCGCGGGAGAGGGAAGCGGCTTCGCGTAGCTCGCAGAGTGAGCCGTGTGCGGAGAAAGTAAAAAATGAACGCGAGTCACGAATTACGAGTCGCGAATCACGAGCAATTGACCTCGTCGTCGCCCCGGCCATGGGTGGCGTGGTGGTGGGCTATGAAATGGGTCGCCAGCTTGGGGTGAACACTATTTTCTGCGAGCGTGAAAACGGCGTATTCACTCTGCGTCGCGGATTTGCAATTCCAAAGGGTGCTCGCATCCTACTTGTTGAGGATGTGGTGACGACGGGTAAATCTTCGCTCGAAACCGTCGCTTGCATCGAGCAGTATGGCGGCGTGGTAATTGCAGAAGCATCGCTTGTCGATCGCTCAGGCGGAGAATCAAAAAAATTACCGTTTCCGCTGATTTCGCTACTAACGGTAAATGTGCAAACCTTCAGCGCGGATAAGGTCCCTGCGCATTTGCAATCGATCGAGGCGGTGAAGCCCGGCAGCCGCTTCTTGAAGAAGTAGGAAATAGTCGTTAACTGTCATGCTGAACTTAACTGTCATGCTGAACTTGTTTCAGCATCTCATTATAGTCATTCCACTTACGAATTCCCCATGGCTG
>FRDC01000473.1_pt1 | contig 45528 bp, 44 predicted proteins | sample 1106171 | NCBI WGS metagenome assembly FRDC01 (sample SAMEA3930566, study PRJEB13176) | freshwater metagenome | biome: Drinking water system; feature: drinking water; material: water | place: Singapore | collected 2014-12-20 | reverse complement strand
CTGGCGAGATCGAGGCAACAAGCCAGTTGCGCTTGCTGAGCTCAACGCTGACAATTACAGAATTCTTGGGGCAGTAATCTGACGACGAGTTCTCCATGTAGCGTTCTCCGTGGGGTTTGACGGAACAACGGCATAGCCGATCCGGCCTGCATAGGATCTATTACGACACCGAACTGGCGTTCGGGTCAGACGATCCGGCCAATCCAGCGATGACACGGCGCGTCATCACGCTGATGCGGCCAGCGGACTACTGATCATTGTGAAGGGCAGGCATTTCGCTGCGTGACCGGGCAGCGGCCCAAGCCCGATGCGGAGGTAAACGGCGCATGAGCAGACACAAAGTACCGCTTCGTAACGGGATTGCGGCGGCAAGTGCCTATGTTGGCTGGGATCGCCCGCTTCAGACCTATTTCGCACAGGTGCTGAGCGCCCCTGACGAAGACGGAGAGGAGATCGAAATCGTATGGGTCGGAACCGCCTTCGGCGAGCTGCCCCGCGCGGTTGACGCAATCCGCGTGCTCGAACCCTATTGCCATATCGAAGCAAGTCTTGCCGCACAGCTCGAGATCGACAGGATGGCATGCCTCGCCACGCGCGATTGACCCAATCAGCTCGAAGCCAAGGCCTTCATGGCGCGCCTCAACCAGATCAAGGACAGGTCCGAGCCCGAAGCTTAGGTCGGTGCAGACCGCGCATGGCTCGAAGCAGGGCCGGTTCAGCTCCAAACCAGGCATCGAGACTCCTCAGCCCTCTGGGCTGGATAGAATTACGCGCGCCTGCGGTGGCTGGCGCACGGGCCGGGCCAAGGGCCCGGAGGAGAGGGGGGATGGGAGAAGGTGTTCCGGACAAGGGGTTTGGACAGCATCAGGAGAACTTCGACATGAACATCGGCACCCTCAAGGCCAACGCAGAAGGCGTTCACATCGGCCGCATCACCACCCTGACCTTCAGCGCGACGGTCGCTCTGCGGGCCTTCGAATCCACCAACGAGCGAGCACCCAAGTTCGACCTCATGGCACTCTCGGCGGATCGCCGCAGCTGGGTCAAGATCGGTGCGCTGTGGGAATACTCGTCGAACGAGACCGGCGAATGCTTCCTGTCGGGCCAGATCGACGATCCCAGCCTCTCGGCGCCGATCCCGCTCGCCATGTTCCAGCAGAACGATGGGAGCTTCAATGTCGCGTGGCGGCGTTCGAAGCCCAAGGCTTCGCTCGACGGCTTCGGCAGCGAAAGCGAAGGCGCCCTGCCGCCGCTCACCGCCACCGGTGACGAACCGGCCAGCGACCGCGGCGTTGACACCGGCGCGACCAGCGGCGACGGTCTGGGCGAAAGCACCGCGCCCAAGCCTGCAGCCAGGACCAAGGCGCGCGAAAGCGTTGATGCCTGATTGTCATCAGCCCCCGTGACCGGTGCTGCGACCCGCGCTGGTCACACTAGGAAGGCCCGTCCGCGCATGTGTCGCGGGCGGGCCTTTTCTTTTGCAGCTTGCTGTCGAACTCTACAGATCTGCCGGGTGAAGACGGCCTGCGAGAGGGAAGGGGGAGGTGCCGTTCAGGCAAAGGAGGCTTGAATGGCACACACGAACTGGACTCTCGATCTTGGCGGGGCTCCGTGGAACGAAGACTGCGCGCAGATCGGCCACACCCCGAACTTCGACCTCGTGAATACTGCCGAAGCCATGCTCTACAGGGCTGCGCTGATCGCGGTGGCTGGGCCTCCGCTCGCCGGAATCACCCTGCGGATCAAGGCTAACGCTCATGAGTTCGGAACCTACCGGACGGTTGAGGCGAGCATTGATAACGAGCAGGACGACGGCAGCCATGCCAGCTATCTCGAGACCCTCGAGACCGGCATCGCCTTCTGGCATCAGGCCGGGTTTGCACCGCCTGAATTCGGCAAACTGACAACCAGCAATCAGCTTGCGGGTTTCGTCGTGGATGCCGTCACAAGCGCGCTGCGGATCACACGGCCGAGCAGCACCGGCGCCTTCTTTCCGGCGTCCTCCGGGCCGCTCCACCGGAACCTCACCGCAGCCTTTCCGGAGGCGGCGCAGCGCGCCTTCTCCGAAGGGGGTGTGCCATGCTGACTGACAGCGAGCGCTTCGCCTTCAGCGCCTGGCGGATCCATGCGTTCGATTCGACAGGCAATGCCTACGATGCAGTGCAGACCGACGAGACGATCGCTGCTGGCGATACTCTGCTCATTCTCGATGAAGAGGTTGTCGGTGTCGCGATGACCTGGCCCTTTGCTGTCACCGCAAAGCCGGGCAAGCTTCACCCGGTCTGTGAGCCCGGCGCTGGCGAAACCCTTGGGCACATTGAAAAGGCGCTCGATGTTCCAGACGGGTCAATCGCTCGAGCCTGCCGCCTCGCAAAGACATTGGGCTTTGCGATTGATGCAGGCCTCGTCCCATTGTTGCCGGAGCTGCCGACGACAGAGGTGGACGGCTAGTGCGGCAGTCGCTGCCACAAAAATCTTGCTATTTTGGCAATAATTGCTATTTTGAGGCCACGAGGAGATACCCATATGCCAGCGACGGCCAATGAGCACCCCAGGATTCCCCTGACCCGGTTTCACAACAACACCGGCGAGTTCCTCGACCTTGCGACCAAGCAGCCGGTCGTCCTGACCAGCCATGGCCGCGAGCGGCATGTGATCGCAGATAGCGAATATTTCCGCCATCTTGAACAGGCGGCGCGCGGTATGATCGCAGATCACATGAATATCGAAGCTGTCGCTTCGTCCGACATGACCGACGCCGACCGCCAAGCTTTCGCCAATGCATGGCCCTCGGACAGCGAGCTCGCCAATGACCGCTGGGAAGACTGACCGCCCCGCCGCAGGCCATATCCTCCGATACGTCTATCTCTTCGCGGAAGAGCAGAGACGGGGCCGCGACGAAGGCGTCAAGGAACGATTCGTCGTCGTCGTGGGTGTGGAAGGGTCACGCTATCTGGTCGCCGCAATTACCACCAAGGGCGAGGGCCGCAAGAACGCCATCGAGATCCCCGATGAGATCGCGCGCACAGCCGGGCTCGCTCCTGGCAGCGCGATCGTCATTTCGGAGTTCAACCGCTTCACCTGGCCCGGGTTCGACATCAGGCCCCTTATGAAGCAGCCCGGGTACATTGCCGGACGTCTCCCACCGCGGTTCACGGCAAAGATCATCGATGCCATAGCAGCCTGGAGAGCACCTCCCGTCGATCGGGATTGATTGGCGCAACGTGCAAACAGGCAGGCCCCCTGGGGCCTTGTCCGATTGTGCATCAACGCCAGGCCAGTGGCGGCAACCTTGCGGATCGGCACCCCAGATAGCCAAGGTCAGGGGTTCCGGACTACTGCCGCGAAGAGGCTATTCGCTCACCGAAATCGGCGAGGACGGACGATCAATCCTGCGATCAACGCCAGCGTCAGCAAGCCGATGCGCGGCGAGGTTGATATTCAGGCACGCAATCAGCCCCTGTGCCAACAGCATGTCCGCCGTCCAGTGCCCATGCCTCTCTGGTCGAGCTTAGGGCCAACCTGCAGAAATGCGAGCCGTGTTGCCCGGCAAGCCGGGCTGCCCGCACCACCTCGATTTCCGAGGTTTCCCGCGCGCGAGGGCGCGCGGTGTCCCAGCTCTCCCGCCGAGGCTCGATAAGGGCACCGGCGGACGAGCCGTCGGCACCAAGGAGGCTCTTGCAATGAACATCGTCAACCTCGTCGGCCGTCTCGCCAAGGATCCCGTCGCCCGCGATCGCAGCGACACCCGCATCACCGAACTCATCCTCGTGACCGAACGTCCCGTAATCCGCGATGGGAAGGTCCAGAAGGACCCCGAAACCGGCTACCCGGTCAAGGATGCCGAATTCCACAAGATCACCGTCTTCAACGGCCTCGGGCTCCCGCTGCGCCAGCACAAGGCCAAGGGTGACCAACTCGCCGTGACGGGCCGCATCCACTACTCGCGCTGGCAAGACGCCGAAGGCAATGACCGCTACGGCTGCGAGATCATCGCCGAAAACGTCGAGTTTCTGTGATCATCAGGAGGGCGGCGCTTCGGTGCCGCCCTTCGCCGCGTTATTGATGGAGCGCACCCGAGTGCGGAGCGCAGGCGGGTTAGTTGCCGGTGGGATTTATCCTGGCACCACGATGACCACAGCTGCAGCGCAAGTGCCGGGCTACCATGTCCAGTTTGAGCGGGATCGACTTGGCGAAGCACTTATCGCGAAGCCGCGCAGCCGGCATGATAACCACACGCCTGCAGCGGCCGCACTCGATCTGCGCATTGAGGCCATGACGAACGAAATCAGCGACAGAATCGAGGCGTTTGGTTCCCATACGCCGCCGAGAACATAAAACGATCATTTGCGTCAAGGGATGCCGAAGGGTGGATTGGCGCCTACCGGCCTATGGCCGGCATCGCGCTCTATTCCGCCGGGCTGCCGGCAGCACACAAGCCTTGCCCGTGTGCTGCGTCTGCGACCGGCGTCACCGAGTCCCTGCCGGGTCTCGGCCCGTTCGGGTGACATGGGGTAACAGCGGGCTGCGCTGTTTCGGTCGATTCGGTTAGATCAAGCCCTCAAACTTGGAGGGTACGATATGCAGTTCGTCGGATTAGACGTTTCCGTTGATGAAACGAGTGTTTGTGTTGTCGATGCGGCCGGCACGGTCATGCGCGAACTCAAGGTCAGAACTGACCCTGTCGCAATAGGGCGAGCTGTTTCTCAGCACGCGCCAGAAGCGGAGCGCATCGGGCTGGAGGCGGGCGGATCGAGCAGTTGGCTCTGTCGGGAGCTGAAGCTGCAGGGCCTGCCGGTAATGCATATGGAAGCCCGGCATGCGCATCGTGCGCTGTCGATGCGGATCAACAAGACCGACCGCAATGATGCCCGTGGCCTTGCCGAGCTGATGAGGGTTGGCTGGTTCAAACCGGCCCATGCGAAATCGGTCGACGCACACCGTATCCGATCGCTTCTTCTCGCCCGGAAGCGGCTTATCGACATGCGGCGGGATCTGACAAACCAAGCTCGCAATATCATGAAGACAACGGGGACCATGCTTGGGAGCACGGCGGGTCGCGGGTTCGTCGCCAAGGCGACTGCCGCATGCGATGCCGATGCGAACCTGGCTTCGATGTGCAGGCCATTGTTGGAAGTGGCTCGCACAATGGCTTTGCAAATCAGGGCCTATGATCGGACGCTGCTCGCAATGGCGCGGCATCATCAAACGGCGCGGCGCATGATGACCGTTCCAGGCGTCGGCAGCCTCACGGCGCTGGCGTTCATCAGTGCGATCGATGACCCGCTCCGCTTCAAACGATCGACTGATGTCGGGGCGTATCTTGGCTTGACACCCAGGCGGCATCAATCCGGGGAAATGGACTGGAGCGGCCGGATATCAAAGCTCGGCGATGGTTTGGCGCGAACCTACCTGTTCGAGGCTGCGTCTGTGCTGGTCGGGCGGATCGCCCGCTGGTCGTCGCTACAGGAGTGGGGAGTCCGTCTCACCAAACGGGTCGGATCGAAGAAGGCCCGCGTGGCTGTCGCGCGGAAGATCGCGATAATCCTGCACTGCATCTGGGTCGATGGCACGGAGTTCGAATGGGGCACACCAATCGAGGCGTAAAGACAAGATATCGAGTTCCGCTCGGCTGAGCGGTTCGTCCGGCCGGGACGATGGGGCCGGTGACCTCGTAGCGATCGTTGCGGCTTGGACCGCGCGGGTAACGCTGAGGCATCGCACCGACGGAGCCCATGGTGAGGCGGCATACCGACCTCGGAAAGAACGACGCGCCCGGCGACGATTTTGCGACGGCTGATGCCCGGAACTCGATGCCCTCTTGACGAGAGGCGCTGTTAAAGAACGATCGCTGGCGCGGCCTTTGCCTAGGCCTTGGGCTGCTCTTGGTACCGCAGAGTATGTTCTTATGTCCGGTTTAGGGAAACAGGTTGATCGCGCCGGATGACTGGGGTTGGGTGGATTTCTGAAGGGCGGCTTCAGCTAGAACCCGATGTCGACGCTGAAGCCAGGACCGGACGAAATTTTCGCCTTGCCACCATGGGCGGCAACGACGGCTGCGACCAAGGCAAGGCCAAGTCCATGCCCTGGCGTGGATCGGCTTCCGTCCGCGCGGGTGAACCTTTTGAACAGCACGTCGACCTGACCGGCTGCTACCCCCGGCCCATTGTCGGATACCGCAAGGCGGATAATGTCATCGGCGCAGCCCAAAGTGATGCGCACCACTGTCCCCTCCGGCGTGTGCTGAACGGCATTGTCGAGCAGGTTGGTGAGCATCTGCTGGAGCAAGCGGCGATCTCCGGGGATCGTTACACCGAGGGCAATATCGGTCACCACCTCGTGACCGCTTGCTTCCATTGAAGGGCGATACGCCTCAGCCATGTCGGTCACGACAATGCTAAGATCGACCGTCTGAAAATGCGCGCGCGCTGCCATGCCTTCAACTTCGGCGATCCGCTGGAGCGCTGAGAATACCTCGAGCAGCTCGGTGGCTTCGGCCGCCGCCGCTTCGATTGAGCCGCGTTGCAGGTCGCCATCTGGCTCCCGCAGCGCCTCATCGAGACGGTTCTGCAATCGGGTGAGCGGGGTGCGAAGATCGTGCGCTACGTCACTTGATACCTGGCGCAGGTTCTCCATCAGCCCGCCGATACGGTCGAGCATCAGGTTGAGGGTCTCGGCCACACCGTCAAACTCGTCGCCGCTTCCCGACAGCGGCACGCGCCGGGATAAATCGCCCGCAATGATTGCCGAAGCCGTGTGATCGATCCGGGCGAGGCGACGCCGCGTAACGATACCGACCACCCACGCCGCCGTGATGCCGAGCAACAGCATCGTCCCGAACGCGCCAAGGAACAGTTGGATGAAGCTATTATCCATCTCGTCGATGGCAGCCCGATCTGCGGCTACCAGCAGCCGGTGCCCTTCTGGCAATGCGGTCGTCAGCGACTGTGCGATACGATCCTGACCATCTGCGCGGTAAGGCAAGAGTTCGACATAGCCGGGTTTGGCCGGAACAATCGTATCCAGTGTGCCGGCAAGAGGTTCACCCGCTGCGTCGACCAGCAAGTAGCCAAGACTTGCGGTGCTGCTCGCTGCCTCGCGCCGCCGAATGGCGGCCGCTATCCCATCAGGCCCGTCCTGTCCCTCGTCGATCAGCGCCTGCGTTTCGATGGCGATGCGGTGATCAAGTTGCAGTTCGAGCGCTTCATGTGTGGTTTCAAAGGCGACCACCCCGATCGCGAGCGTCGCCAGCGCAAAGCCAAACGCCACCGCCGCAACCAGCCCGAACGTGCCGCGCCACCAGCGTTTCATCCGCTGTCCCGGATGAGATAGCCTGCGCCGCGAACGGTTTCGATCGGGTCGCTGTCAAACCCGGCATTCAGCTTTGATCGCAGCCTGCTGAGATGGGTTTCGACGATATTGGTCTTGGGGTCGAAGTCGAAATCCCAGACCCGTTCGAGCAGCATGGTGCGGGTCATGATACGCCCGGGATGCCGCATCATTTCGGCCAGGAGCGAGAATTCACGGGGTTGGAGCACCACTTTGCGCCCTGCGCGCACCACCGTCCTACGATGCAAATCGAGCACTATGTCGCCTGCGATCAGTCGTGCGGGCTCCTGAGATGCAGACGGCCGGCGGCCAAGCGCATGCAGTCGTGCGGCCAGCTCTGTAAAGGCGAAGGGCTTGCCCAGATAATCATCGGCGCCGCCCTCCAGACCTTCGACCCGATCGGCAATGCCGCTGACGGCCGTGAGCATCAGCACCGGCGTCGTATTGCCGGCGGCGCGCAGAGCCTTGACCAATCCCAGCCCGTCGAGGCCCGGCAGCATCCGGTCGACCACCATCGCATCGAAGCCGCCTTCAGTTGCCTGAAACAGCCCGTCACGGCCATCGCCGCTGGTCACCACTTGGTGGCCCAGCTCGGCGAGGCCGCGGGCGATGAACTGGCTGGTGTCGGCGTCGTCCTCGATGATCAGGATTCTCATGCTGCTATTCTAGCGGCTGCTTGTCCGTGCGCCAGCCACCACCCAACGCCCGAAACAAAGCCACCTGTGCCTGCGCAACCGCGAGATCGGATTGCGCCAGCGCCAGCTGTGCCTGGGCCAACGTGCGGTCCGCATCGATCCGCAGCAGCGGGGCAGCGTCGCCAAGCCGCACCCGGGCCTCCGCGCGGCGAGCATAAGCCTGTCCCTGATCGCGCGCCTCGATCAGCACGCGGTTGCGGCGCACCTCGGCATCGTAAGCCGCCAGCGCCGTCTCGACTTCGCGCAAGGCGCGGAGCACGGCGACATCCCATGCCGCGAAAGCTGCGCGTTCGGTCGCTTCGGCCTGTGCGATTTTGGCGCGCACTGGAGCCTGATTGGGGAATGCCCAGCTGATCAGCGGGGAAGCGGTGGCAACCAGCCCGCCGCTCAACAGCCCGATCGCACCGCCAAGATTGACGCGCGGGTAAAGGTCTGCGCGCGCCACCCCGATCCGTGCGGTGGCGGCAACAAGGCGGCGTTCGGCCTCACGAACGTCAGGGCGGCGAAGCAGCAGCGCGGTTCCATCGCCAACGGGCACGGCATCGCGCAAGCGCGGCGGCGCTGCGCAGGTTACGGGATTGGTCCGGGCATCTGCTGGCGGGCGTCCGGCCAGCGTGGCAAGCCTATACCGTGCATTCGCCTGCGCCGCTTCCAGCGGAGCAATCGCCGCCCGCGTGGTCGCGACAAGGTTTGCAGCCTGCGCCACCTCGAGCGGAGAGACCTCGCCCGCCGCAAGCTGGCTGTTGGTGATCCGCAATGCGCGTTCCAGCAGCCTGACTTGCTCACTCACCATCGCAATGCCGCCGGTAGCACCGCACAGATCGACATAGGCCTGGACCGTATCGGCCACCACAGCGACCCGCACGCCATCCATCGCAGCGGCCTGCGCGTCGGCATCAGCGCGAGCCGCAAGCGCCGCAGAACGCAGCCTACCGAACAAATCGGCATCCCAGCTGGCGGTGGCAGCAAGATCATAATCGGTGGTGGGCACATTGCCCGAGGCGCTGGGCTGATTGGCTGGGTTGTCGATGCCGAGACCGCTCTCGATGGTTGTTTGTGGCAAGCGGGCGGCATCGGACAGCCGCTGTGCTGCGCGAGCACCATCTAGATTGGCATAGGCAACCCTCAGGTCGGCATTGGCCGCAAGGCTGGCTTCGACAAGCTGATCCAGAACCGGATCGTCATAGAGCCGCCACCAGTCGTCAGGCACTGGCGCGATTGCAGCAACCGGCAGGCTGGCGAATGGCGCGGCGGCAAGATCACGGTTGATCGCTGGCGCAGGCGGCAAGGGCGATGTTGCACAGGCGGCTGTCATCAGCGCCACTAACGGGACAAGCCGCTTCATGCCGCTGCCTCCACCAAATCAGGCTCGGGCGCGGGACGGTCCTTGCCAAAGCGGGCGTAGAGCGCGGGCATCAGGAACAGGTTCAGCATGGTCGAGGATATCAGCCCGCCCAGAATGACGATGGCCATCGGATGCTCGATCTCGTGGCCCGGCTTGTCACCTGCGATCACCAGCGGGACAAGCGCGAGACCCGCACACAGCGCGGTCATCAGGATTGGCACCAGACGTTCCTGCGCGCCGCGAAGGATCAATGCCGGGCCGAATTCCTCGCCCTCGAACCGGCGCAGGTGATCATAGTGCGAAAGCAGCATGATACCGTTGCGCGCCGAAATACCGATCACGGTGACAAAGCCGACCAACGATCCCAGCGACAGCACCCCGCCGGTCAGCGCCACGCCGATTACCCCGCCGACCAGCGCGAACGGCAGGCTGAGGCCAACCAGAGCTGTGATCCGCGCAGACCGGAATTCGAGCCATACCAGCAACTGGATACCGACCAGACAGGCGAGGCCTACGGTCCACAGCCGTTCACGCGATTCGGTGAGTGCAGCATATTCGCCCAAGATCTCGGGATGGTAGCCGGTCGCAAATGGCACCTGCTGCACGGCCGTTTCGACAGAGCGTGCGACAGCGCCAAGATCGGCATCGCTGGCGATATTGAGCGTGACGTCGAGACGGCGCTGGCCGTCCTCACGTTTGATCTCGTTCGGCGCGGGCACGATCACCACATCGGCCACATCGCGCAAACGCACCGGCGCGCCGACGGGGGTCTGGATCATCAGGTCGGCAAGCGCGTGCTGATCGCCGCGAATGGCAGGCTCGCCCCACAAGGCGACATCAAAGGCCTTCTGATCGCGATAGATTTCGCCCAGCTTCTCGCCCGCCACCAAGGTCTGCGCCTGTCGGCGCACTTCGCCCGGCGTCAGGCCGAGGGTGACAAGATCGGCCGAACGCGGACGGATCTGGATTTGCGGGACGAGCACCTGCTGTTCGACCTTGAGATCGGTGACGCCGGGGATCGCCGCAACCTTGGCCCTAAGCCGCTCGGCAGTGGCGCGGAGTTCGGCCTGATCGGGGCCATAGATGCGCACGACAACAGTTGCACCGGCACCCGATAGCACCTCCTTGATGCGTTCGCGCAGATAGGTGAGCACATCGCGGTAGAGGCCGGGATAACCATCGACCACCTCCTTGATGCGGGCGACGCTGGAATCATAATCAACGCCGTCGTCGAGGCTGATCCACAGCTCGGTGAAGTTGGGCCCAACCACCTCGTCAGCCGCTTCGGCCCGGCCGATATGCGCGCCGAAATTGCGCACGCCGGGGATCGCGCGCAGCTCTTTGGAAGCACGGATCGTGATGCGGTCCATTGCCTCGATCCCGATGCCCGGCTTCTCGACAAAGTGCATCAGGAAGTCGGTTTCGCGGAAGTCGGGAAGGAACTGGTCTTTGAAGCCAGCATACCCGATGCCGGACAGCAGCAAGCCGCCCGCGACGATCCCCATCGCAAGTCCGGGGCGGGCAACCAGGCGCGGGAGAACGCCAAGATAGCGCCGCTTGAGCGATGCGACGAGCCGCGTGTCGCGTTCCTCCTTCACTGGTGCATTCGGCAGCAACATCAGGCACATCGCCGGGGTGACGACCAAAGCCACCATCAGCGAGGCGGCAATCGCCAGCACATAGGCAATCGCCAGCGGGCGGAAAAACGTGCCGGCGACCCCGCCGAGGAAGAAGATCGGCAGGAACACCAGCATCACGATCAGCGAGGCGAACACCACTGCCGTGCGCACTTCCAAAGAAGCAGACAGCACCACATTGAAGGCCGAGCGCGGATTGCCTGCGTCCCGGTTCAACCGCAGTCGCCGCGCGATGTTCTCGACGTCGATGATCGCATCATCGACCACCTCGCCCAAAGCAATCACCAGCCCGGCTATCACCATCGTGTTGATCGTCGCCCCACTCCATAGCAGCACGAGGCCAGCAGCCAGCAGGGACAGCGGGATCGCTACCAAGCTGATCGTCGCTTGCCGCCAATCGCGGGTGAAGGCGAACAGCACGATCGCAACCAGCAAGCAGCCGATCATCAGCGCGCGGGTGAGGTTATCGATCGACTTCTCAATGAAGGTCGCTGGGCGGAAGATCGTGGTGTCGATCTTCACATCCTGAAGGCCGGGGCGAAGCTGATCGACAGCCGCCTCGACATCGCGGGTCAGCTGCAGCGTGTTGCCGGTGGGCTGCTTCTCGACGATCAGCATGATGCCAGGGCCGTCATCGATAATGGCATTGCCGATCGGCGCCGCGAAGCCATCGGTCACCTTTGCAACATCGCCCACCCGAACCGGCGCATCCCCCGCGATCTTGATGACCGTGTTGGCAAGACCCTCGGCGGTCTGGATGGCACCGGCCTGTTGCACCGGCAGGCGCTGGTTCGGTGTATCAACAAACCCGCCCCCGCCGACCAGAACCGCATCGCTGGTCGCCGCGCGCAGCTCGGCCAGCGTGACGCCCGAAGCTTGCAGCCGGTCGGGGTCGGCCAAAACCTGAAGCTGGCGGTCGCGATAGCCCCACACGGCGACGTTAGCGACGCCCGGCACAGACATCAGCTTGGGCCGGATCGTCCAGCGCACCAGCTCGGACAATTCCATCTGGTCGAGTTTCTTCGAGGAGATGCCGATTTTGAGGGCACGACTGGTGGATGACAGCGGCGGCAGCATCACGGGCGGGCGCGCAGCAGATGGCAGGCGGCCTTGCACCTGCGTCACACGCTCCTGCACCAGCTGCCGGGCTCGGATGACGTCCGTGCCGCGCTCAAACAGGATTGTTACCGATGACAGGCCCAGCACCGATTTGGACCGCAAGGTGGCAAGGTCGGGCACGCCGTTGACCGCGGTTTCGATCGGAACGGTGATCAGGCTTTCGACCTCCTCGGTCGAAAGTCCCGGCGCTTCGGTCTGGATCTCAACGATGGGCGGGGCGAATTCCGGGAAGACATCGAGCGGGACATCGGCGGTCGCGCGCAAGCCAAGCACCACCAGCAGCGCCGCCATCGCGAGCACCAGCACCCGCTGCTTCAATGCAGATTTTACCAGCCAGGACAGCATCAGTGAGCAACCCCGAACTCGGTGCCGAACAGCTCAGCCGCTCCGGTCGTGACCACCACGGTGCCGGGCTCAAGTCCGCGCGAGAGAACTGCGCGCCCATCTTCGCTCGCTGCCACTTCGATCCGCTGGCGCACGTATGTATCTGGAGCAGTCTTGGCATAGACCCATTCGCCCCCGTAGATGTCGCGTAAGATCGCGGAAGCAGGCACAGATAGCCCTTGGCGCTCACCGCCAGCAACCGGCAACGTGACGCTGACTCGCTGGCCGACCCGGTAGGCACGATCGCGATTGTCGAGAGCGAAATACAGATCGACCGTGCCCGCAACCGCGTTGGCCGATGGCGGCGCATCGACGGGCCGCGCCGAACGCTTTGCACCATCGGCGCCAAGCGGAGCGACAAGGACGCTCTGCCCTTTTTGGATAGCGGCAAGGTCGGTCCCGAAAACAGGGACACGCACCCAGACGTAGCGCTGATTGGTGAGCGTGCCGACCGCAGGGCCAAGCAAGCGTCGCTGCGATGCGGCGACATCGGCGGCCGCCTTGGCTGTTGCAAGGGCGGCAGCAGCCTCATCTTGCGCGCGTATGCTGCCCGCTTCTTCATCGACCAGTTGGGTGGCCCGGTTATAAGCGATCCGTGCCAATTGAAGCTGGGCGCGTGCCCGCGCAACTTCGCCATTGGCGGCTGTCTGCTGCGCTGCAAGCTGCTGCAAGTTGCTGGCCGCGTTGATCGGCGCGCCGCCGGAAGCAGCCGGAATGACGATCTCCCCGCTGGTCATGCGCGTTTCCAGCGCACTGCCACTACCGGCCCGCTCGGTTGTGATTCCAAGACGCTTCTGCGCCTCAGGGGTCAGCGTCAGGCGAACAAGCTCGGTCTCATGAGCAATCGCCTCGCTGTGAACCGGCGGCTTTGTGCCTGGCGCAGACTCGCTGCCGCAAGCGGTCAACAACAGGGCTGCAAGAGTGGCGAAGCAGATACAATTTGAGCGCATCCTTCCCCCATAATGCGCGGTCATTGGGGCATGGTTGACGCTGCTATACAATTTCCCAATGTTGAGGGGTCATTGCAGCCATGCTGCTATTGCTGGCTGATCGTCCGCTGATTGCCCAGCCAAAGGTAGCTTTGGGGTCGGTTTGCCACTTTCCAGTTTCGGCGGAAAAGTGATCGAAGCTGCCAGTCCGGTTCAAGCGCTGACCTAATCTGCGGCGAACGCAGGGCCGAGGATGCCAGATGCCCTTATCGGCCCTCCCGATCCAGACGGATCGCTTCATCAAGAAAGCGCTGGGGGTCTCGCACGTACTGCGCTGCCTGTGATTGCATGATTGTTCTCATGACAGCCTCACGGCTCGGCTGAATGATTGCGCCTTCTGGCGTCGCAAGGACGCTATCAAAATGGCGCGCGAAGTCGCAGATCCCGCCGACCAATGGCAAAGACAGGTCCGCTACATTGAGGCGGAACTGGATCCCCTCAATAGCCTGCCCGTCGATGCTGACCTGAATGTCGTCCGCTTTCTCGTCGCCCCAAATCCGCAGGCCGTCAGACCAAGACGGTTTCTCTGGAAGGAGCCTGCCGAGTTTCGAGAACAACACCTCCGCATGAGCCGCCGAAAAACCGAGAACGGTCTCATCGAGTTGCGCGCGGCTCATCCGCACTGCGGCAACCCCTGCGACGCGCGCCGCAGATGCAGGAATGAGATCGATGACGAACTGCCAGACTGCCATCATTAAAACATAGCGCATAGCTCAGCTGCAGCAACAGGTTGAATTGCCGCGTTGTCCGTGGCTGCCCTCCCTCTGCCGACGAGCCGCGCCGAACCGCCTAAAGGACTGGGAGTGTTCCCGCTGTAACCCCTTCGCAAGGCCGAAGGGGCGGCCCGGCGTGGCGCTGAAGCGCCTGACCGGCCCTGCCTTCGTCTCACCTGCTCGGGGGCGGGAACGTCTCTTCCACACACACAGGAACACCTGCCGAAACCTATCGGCGGCCGCCCCTTAGTCAAGGATCGCGGTCCCCCCAATTTTCAGCGGGGAGGCTGTGTCGCTGCGCGCCAGCCACCACGCAGAAAATCGGTTCCCCCACGCCCGCCATGGCGGCGGCGAGACGAGCTCGCCGTCCCTGACACAGTTCGTCCGGCCCGATGGGTTTTTGGCTGTTCCCAATGTGGGGACGATTTCGAAAATCGGAGGCTTTTATGACTGTTTTCAACTCGTTCGCAGATCTGGCTCAGGCACGGATCAATCTCGCCGATGCACGTGAAGGGATCACGGAATCCTACGACGGGGCGTTTCTTGAACACAGCGATCTCGCCAAGCTCAACATCATTGAGGCTCCAATCGCTGCAGAGATGCCGGACCCCGACATGGCGCGCCGGGCCGTGGAGATGGCAATCGGAACGATCTTCGATGTCCTTAAGGATACGCGCATGGAAGAATTCGCGCAGCAGCTCGCCTGGGGCATGGTCAACTCCTTCCACATGACCGCACGCTTGGCTGAAGGTCGCGAAGACGATGCTGCAAAGAAGCTGGGCGAAATGGCACGCCACTTCGATCCTTCGGAGATTTACGCTGTCGAGCTCGAGGAAACACAGCAGCTCTGCCAGACACTGCAAGGGTGCCGGGAAGCGCTCGAGGCGATGCGCGATCATGCAGCGGACGTCTACCGCGTCGAAACCGGTCGCCCCTTCACGGCCGCACGGGGATCGCAAGTCAGCAAGAACGGGGTGACCGCAAGCCAGGTGCAGGCACGCGATTTCCTTGCAGCACGCGCCAAGGATCGCAGAGCGCAGTTCCAGCCCGATGGCCCGCTGGTGATCGTGTCAGGTGGTCAGAAGGATTGGCACGATTTCGCGATGATCTGGGCTATCCTCGACGACATCAAGTCCCGGATCCCGAACATGGTCCTGGGCACGACCGGCATGCGCAAGGGCGTCGACGCCATGGCGGGTGCATGGGCGCAGCAGAACGGGGTCAACACAATCCTGTTCGTTCCCGACCAGCGCCACGGCAACCGCGCGCCGTTCCTGCGCAACGAGAGCATCGTCAAGCTGAACCCTGTCGAAGCTATCATTGGGGAAGGATCGGGCATCCAGTCGAACCTTGCACAGCGCCTCCGTCAGGCTGGCGTGCCGCTGCACATTCGCCGCATCAGTGATCAGGCGCAGGTACGGTCGCGCAACCTTGGGTGAGCGCTTTTCGGAAGGCTCCGGCTTATGCCGGGGCCTTCCGCTCTTCTTTTGCGCAAGGGGCGGGCTCTGGGGGCATCGAACCCCCTTCGCCCGCTGACGCGAGCATCGCGATCCCTGAGTTAATCAGCCGCGCTTGCACCTTGGCTCGGCGCAACTTGCCCATGCTCGATGCTTTGCATCGTGCGGGCATCGCTGCCGCGCCAACTGCTACACCCGGACAATGGGTCGACCGGTTATGTTCGGGCTGAGAAGCCGAACCCCCTGTCGGCATTCAGACACAAGCTCAGGGAGAGAGAAAGGAAAGGGGGATGGAGGGGACGAGCAGCGACAGGAGGCAAAGATGCTCGTCACATTCCGCGTCAAGGATATCGAGACAAGGCTCCATTCGAAACCGGCTCAGATACGCCCGCCAGAACTCGCCGCGCTGATGCGCAGACTGCACACCGTCAACAGTACAATCGATGCAGATCCAGGCGAATTCCTGGCCGCGCCCCTGAACTTCGAGATCAATGCCAACGCGCTTGCCATCGCCGAGTTCGCATCATGCTTCGACCATCGCCCGGAGATGATCGCAATCGTTGAGGAAGCGCAGTTTCTTGGACGAATGCTACGGATCGAGCACCAGCAATGCGATGCGCCGATCACGATGCGGGTGAGCGAACACATCGCTCTGGTAGGTGACATCACAATGAGCAGCGACCTTGCGTCTAAGGTACTCACCTCTCTCGGCCGCCATGCAAATGAATCTGGCCAATTGTCCCTGCAGAAGCTCGCGACAGCGCTCGAAGATCACCGGACTTACGCGGCTTTCGTCAAGGCAGGAATCACTCCGCTCTTCGAAAGCCTCGCGTTCATCGCCGCCACCGATTGTGGAGAGCAACACCCGCTGCTCGAATGGAGCCAATGACGAACCAGCCACCAGTTCACGAGCAGCCGGGAATCGGCTCAACTCGACGCCATGTTTAACGCTCGATCTGCAACCAGCCTCCTGCAGGATCGAGGTGGAAAAGGGTGCCCGGCACGTTGCCGCGGCGCCCTTTTTTCGTACCGCTGGGGTTACCCCAATGCCGAACAGCCACGAGCCAGGACATAGCTTTCGCGAAGTCGCTGGGAACGCATGCCTCCTGCCGCAGGCACGTCCACCACCATCGCCATGAGCACCCCGCCAGCATACTGGTCAACCACTAATTTCCCGACCGAGAAGCCGTGCTGCGCCGGCTTCCGCACCATCGAAAAATTAGCGGTCAAGCCTACGCTTCGCTCCGGTGACCAGCACACTGACGGGGCGCTGTTTCATGGCATGGCGGACGAGCCGCCAAGCGCCAGGAGGCAAGGTCATGTGCTACACAACGGAAAGCTACGAAGACGACGTTTCAGTGCTTCGTCAGATCAACCCCAACATCATCGCCCTTGATGAAAAAACGCTCGAAGCTGAGCGGCGCTCATATCACACATTCTTCGACGTCCATGTCGTCGAGACCCGGGACGGGTACATCCTCATCGAGGAAGGAGACTATGGCGAGCTGCCGATGCACCTGATCGATCAGATCGTCTACACCGCTACAGGCAAAATGGCCGATGAATTCTGACGAGACAGGGCGGTGGTCACCGCCGCCCAACTCGGCAAAAATCAGGCCTCACCCGCCGAGCTTTTCGAGAGCAGAAATCGCTACCTTTGGCTTCACTTTGACGGCAAGCCCGAGAAGGGCAATCGCCGTATCCTGACCCACCTTCTTGATCAGCCGATTTAGCTCTCGTTCTGCTTCCTCGCGCTCAAGCTCTGCAAGTTTCTGCCTGCGCTCTTCCAGGTCCTTTTCCGCTGCTGCCAGCGCGGACCGTTCGCGTTCAAGTTTCGACACCATTGCGCATTCCTTCAAGCCTTGAAAGACCATGAGAAGATGCACCAATCGCAGGGTCTGTTCGAGGCATTTTTTTGCTTGCTGCTCTCGCGCCACTTCGTCGCGGAAGATGGCCTGCTTGAGCCATCGCCATGGCCAAACCCAGAGCCATTGTCGTCCCACAGCGCCCGCTATAGGCGGACATAGCGCCTGCGGTGCGTTCGCGAGTCAGGCTCGCTCGCGCAATCCCGCTGGAGAACCACCTGCGCGAGTGATCCCCCTACAACAATGGACCTGGCACAGGGCACAAGTTCCTGATTTTTTGCACACCGTACACCGCTGCGCGGTAGGCTGATGCAGCGATATTCTGCATACTTCACAATTGGTTAGCTGAAGTCTTGCTCAAAATTCGGGCGGTGCAGTCGGCTGCAGGATGTTCACGGCTTCAATAAAGGATCGAAAAACCAATACCATAGCGCTGCACCGGGCTGCATCGCCGACGCTCTTGGCAAGTGCGATGCAGCGCTATATACTGATGCCTGCGATAGACGAACCACGCCTGAAAAGGTGTGGTAGTGGAAAAGAAACAGTTCCAGAGCGTCGGTGTAACGCTCAGCCCAAGGATGATCGACGTCGTCGATCAACTTGCGGCAAGCCGCGGTGTATCGCGGTCTGAAGCCATCCGCATTGCCCTTGAAGTGGGCATTCCTCTCCTGAAGGCGGGACTGTCGCTCAACGCCGAGCGGGCTGTCACGATCCTCGAGCATACCCAGCTTGCGCTCTCGCTCATCGTTCAGGAGCAATATCCGGCTGATGCCGAACACCTGATCGCTCAGGCGCTCTCCAACGTGCGAGAGCATCATGGCTGAAGACATCCGGTTCAGCAAAAAAGCTGCCACTCTCACCCACGCTTCCGCGCGCGGAAAAGTGAAGCGGAACGCAGGCAATTTCACGCGCGGGTCGCAGCTGTTCCACCACGAAATCCTGATGACCTGGGCGGGCATCAGAATGCCCCTCTACGTCTGGGTCGGAACCGCCGTTATTCTGCTGTGCATCCTCGTCAGTTTGACCTTCAAGAACCACGAGGTTCAGCTCGTGCTGATGAAGCTCTATGCCGAGGCCTGGGGATGGGTGCAGCTCAATCCGAACAAGCCTGTAAACCTGACGCTTCCATCGGGTCAGATGGTGCAAGGCACTATGTCCATGGTGCCCTATCATCCTGCCGTGGAAAGGGCGTGGGCCAAGGCCGTGCAGGTCAGCATTTCCGCAGGTCTCGGTGCAGCCTTTATCTGCGTGCCCTTGACCGTCTGGTTCGTCGACTTTTCGAAACGGCGCGGCACCGACATTCTGACCGAGCGCCATGAGCGCGGTGCCGTGCTTGTGACACACAGCGAACTGGCCCAAGCCATCACCAGCCATAACTGGAAAGCGCATGTCAGCGAGTGCCGCAAGCGCACGCCGGCAGTGGACCCCGACAAGATCCTCGCAGAGCCTTTGAAGGACCGTGTCCGCGCGGGTCTGCATGCGCCTTACCGTCTGGCAGGCGTGCCGGTTCCTTGGCGCCTTGAGCAGAGCCATGCGATGTTCATCGGGACGACTGGCGCTGGGAAGACAACCGAGCTGAAGAAGATCGTCACGCAGGCGCGTGAACGCGGGCATCGCTGCGTCATTTTCGATCTGACCGGCACCTTCGTCGAGAGCTTCTATGATGCCGAGACAGACATCATCCTCAATCCGATGGACCGGCGCTGCGTGCCATGGTCGATCTTCAACGACTGCGACAACTACGCCGAATTCATGAGCGCTGCGACGGCGCTGGTTCCGAGCGGTCACAGCGCGGAAGATGACTTCTGGCAGAAATCGGCGCGCACCCTGTTCGTCGAGATGTGCGTCAAGATGATCAAAATGGGCGTGCGCTCAAATGGCGCGCTTTCCTACTTCCTGATGCAGTCGGATCTGAAGACGATCCATGCGCAACTTGAAGGCACGATTGCAGGGCCGATGATGTCACCCGCCGCTGCCAAAATGGCAGAGTCGATCCGGACCACCTTCATCGCCAATGCGAATGTTTTCCGCTTCCTGCCCGAACCTCCTCCGGGCGAAAGCGGCTTCTCGATCAAGAATTGGATGACGACCGAGGTCAAGGAAGGATCGATCCTTTTCATTACCTCCACTCACCCGGACCTGGTCCTCAATCGTCCGCTTTTGACCCTCTGGATGGATCTGGCCGTCAATGCGCTATTCCACATGGGACGGAGCCGCGATCTGCGCACCTGGTTTCTCATCGACGAGGTCCATGCGCTGCATCGTCTCCCGGCGATCGACCATGGCCTTCAGACCGCGCGCGCGTTTGGCGGCGCCTTCGTGCTTGGCATGCATTCCTTCGACAAGCTTGAAGAAACCTACGGCGAGAACGGAGCTACCAATCTGGCCTCGCTGGCGGGCACCAAACTGATCCTCAAGACGGCCGATCCCGAGACGTCGCGGCGATGCTCCGAGTTCATCGGCAACCGTCAGGTCCGGATCATGGATGAAGCCTATTCCTACGGCTATAATGACAACCGCGACGCCTCGACGATCACGCCCCGTACCAACGTCGAAGAACTCGTCATGCCGGTCGACATCAGCGACCTGCCCAGCATGCACGGGTTCGTGAAATTCCCGGACGGTTTCCCCGCTGCCCGGATCAGGCTGACGTGGAAAGATTACGAACCCCGCGCAAAGGGCTTCGAACGTGTCACCGACATGCGCGCCGCCGAATACACACCACCGTCCGGGGATGGCGCGGAATTGGGGGGTGGGGATAGGGAAGGCGCACAACCTGACATCGCGCCTAAGGAACCGAAGGATCGCGAAGAGGTAGCGCTGAGTGAGGCTGAGCGGGCAGCGCATCAGCTGAGGGAGGCGATCGAAGGGCCATTGAACCCTGAGCGCGAGCTGACCGCGGAGGAGGTGGCGCGCAAGATCGAGGATGAAGAGGAGAGGGAACGCTTAGAGCGCAGGCCAGTGCAAGGGGAGCTCTACGGCTATCACCGCCCGGGAAAAAAGGACCAGCGCGAGCGGCAAAACCTGGCCATGCGCGACAGCGAAGAGCGCAGCGCGCAGGCGAAGATCGAAGGGCCAAAGGGGCGAGCGCAGAACAGCAGGGCAGACGCGCAGGAGAGCGAGCTATCCAAAGAGAACATGCGCGGCATCGGCAACGAAAGGCAGAGCCGTCAGGACCCTTCCATCGACGATGATCAGGAGCTTGGGCGATGAGCGCGGCAGGACAGACCCGCCCTGTGTGCCCCCTATTCTGCGCGCAATGCGCCGGGCCGATGCTCCGGCGCGAACAGGCAAGGGTAGCCTGAGATGCTGTCGGTCGCATCAGTCGCGTCGGCCGGCGGCGCGGCAAACTACTTCGCCAAGGACGACTACTATGTCGGCGATGGCCCTGCGGAGCTCAGCGAATGGGGCGGGAAGGGCGCCGAAGCACTCGGTCTTGCTGGTCCCGTTGCCAAGGATGACTTCGAAAAAGTCCTCGATGGCAAACTGCCCGATGACACCGTCGTAAATGGCAATGCAAACCGCCGCTCTGGGATAGACCTCACATTCTCCATGCCGAAATCGGCCAGCCTGCTGGCGCAGTTGGGCGGCGACAAGCGGATCCTTGATGCACAGCTGTCCGCCGTCAAGGCGACCATGGCCTATCTCGAGAAGCACTATGCGCAGGCCCGCGATCGATCACGCAATGCCAACGGCGAGGGCGTGGTCACAGGCAAGCTCCTCTATGCCCTGTTCCAGCACGACACGAGCCGGGCGCTCGACCCGCAGAACCATACCCATGCTGTCATTGCCGCGATGACCCAGGACAAGGATGGCAACTGGAAGGCGCTGTGGAACGGAGAGCTCTGGAAGAACAACACAGTCCTTGGCTCCATCTACAACGCCGCGCTGCGGACGAACCTCGAGAAGCTCGGCTACGAAACCCAGATCACGGGCAAGCACGGCCAGTTCGAGATCAAGGGCGTGGCGCGCGATGTGATCGAAGCCTTCAGCCAGCGTCGCCTGACCATTCTGGCAACGGCCGAGAAACTCGGGAAGAGCGCAAACGACACAGAAGCCTTGCGTGAAATCACCAAGCGCACCCGCGATCCCAAGCTGAATCCGGACGACAAGCTAGCGCTCCGGCAAGAATGGGCCAAGCGCGCTGCCGGGCTGGGGTTCGATGCCAAGGCGCTGGTCGAACAGGCGCGGGAACGCGGCTCCGAGGGGCGCGAGAGCCCATTGGGATCGCCTCAGCGGGTGCAGGAGACTTTGAGCGGGCTCCGCGACAGCGTGAAGCTCTACACCCGGCCAGCGGACACACTGACAACCAATGGCCTTCAACGGATCACCCTGACGCCCACGCAGCTGCGCACTGAGATGGCAACCGCTTCTGCGATCAGGATCATCGGCGAACGCGAAACCTCCTGGACCCGGGGCGACCTGGTCAAGACCGCGCTCGACCTCGGCGTAAAGGGCGTGACCGCTGACGGGGTGGAAGCACGGATCGGCGTGTTGGTGGCCGACGGGAGGGTGCTGGAGGGCAAGAGCGACAGGCTCGATGGCCGGCCCGAGAAATACACCACACCTGAACATGTCGAGATCGAGCGGGCAACGCTGGCCAATGTCGCTGCGGGAAAGGGTGCAGGCCAGGCCATCATCGAAGCTGCCGAGGCACCCGGGCGCTTGCGGCAAGTCGCGGGCCCTCATGACCTCAACGCAGAGCAGATTGCAGCCGGAACACTGGCGCTCGCCAGCAAGGACCGCACGGTCGTGATCCAGGGTGTCGCAGGTGCCGGAAAGACCACGATCATTTCGGCAATTGCGAGCGTGGCGCATCAGGAGGGAAGGGAGGTGATCGGCCTCGCCTTTGCCAACAAGATGGTCAGCGATCTTCGGACCGGGACGGAGATCCGCGGGCCAGACGGGGAGATCGTCAGGCAGGAAATCGCAGCAAGAACCGTCTCATCCTTTGTGAATGAGCATCTGCGGCCCGCGCTTGCGGGTTCGGGTCCGAAGTTCGAGGCATCGCGCGAAGCGTTGCGCGGCAAAGTCCTGGTGTTGGACGAGGCGTCGCTGGTTGCGAACAAGCCGATGAATGACCTGCTCACGATTGCCAACCGGCTTGGTGTTGAAAAGCTGGTCATGATTGGAGACCGCGCCCAGTTACAGCCGATCGAGGCGGGCAAGAGCTTTTCGCTGATCCAGTCCGACAACCCCGCAATGGCTCGCATAGACACCAGTCTGCGGCAGCGCACCGAGCACATGAAAGAAGCGGCGGGCCTGGTGCGCGCCGGCATGTTCAAGGAAAGCTTTGCCTCGCTCGGCGAGCGTTTGGTCGAAGCAGGCGCAGAACACCTTAAGGTCACCGCGCAGAAGTGGCTGGAGCTGTCGCCGGACGATCGCGAGCGCACCGCGATTTACTCATCAGGACGTGCGGCGCGCGGCGAACTCAACCGGATGGTCCAGCAGGGCCTGAAGGCAGAAGGGGCGATCCAGGGGGAAGGGCTGAGGCTGACCACGCTCCTACCGGCCCATGCGACGCGCGAGGAGCTGCGCTACGCCGCAACCTACAGCAAGGGCCAGCTGCTCGAAGTGACGCGCCAGAACGCACCCGGAGGGCTTGTTCGGGGCCGATACGATGTCGAAGGCATCGACGCGAAGGGCTGGATCATGCTGCGCGATGAAAGCGGCAAGCTGATCAAATTCGACCCGGCGGCGATCGATCCTTCGGACAAGCGCGATGCCTTGAGGCTTTCCGAAAAGCACAAGGAGACAATCTACGAGGGCGACAAGATCCGCTGGACCGAAAAGGATGATGCCCGGGGGCTGATGAAGTCCGAGGAGGCGAGGATCCTCGGGATCAGGAATGGGATCGTCACGCTCGAGAACAAGGCAGGCGAGACCGTAGAACTCAAGCAGAATGACCGCATGCTCGAGCGCCTGGGGCTGGCCTATGCGATTAACATGCATCAGGCGCAGGGCGACACCCGCGACATGGCGATCGGTGAGATGCACTCATCAGCCCGGCACTTGTCAAACCAGCGCCTGGCGCTCGTCATGATGACCCGGGTGCGCGACGACATCACAATCGTCACCAACGACCGCGATCGGCTCCTGGCGCAGATCGGCCGCAACCCGGGCGACAAGACCAGCGCGCTCGAAACCCTTGGCGAAAAGCAGGTCGAAACGAAGCGCAGCGGCCGCGGGGCTGGCGAGTTTCGACCCACAATTCCCGATCATTTGAGGGCACCCGAGGACAGGCAAGCATCTGCCTCGCGGATCGATCCGGCGAGCCTTCGGGCAACGCCGCAATTGGACGTGCCCGAACGTAACATCGAACGCAGCCGATAGGAGGAAGATCGTGACACAGATGGGCCATGCCAAAGCGGGCACGCCGCCTTCAGACACTTTCGAGATTCACCTCACGCAGCAGCTGACCCTGACAAATCTGGTGAACGAGGCAGGACTCTCGGAGATTGCGCGTGCCGCTGGCGGGGACAGCTTTGTGGTCTGCGACCTCAATACGCACGGGGTTCAGGGATGCGCTGATCTGCGAGCCGCCCTCGATAACCAGAAAATGGCCGCCGAGTTGGTGGCGATAGGTCTGATGATCCTCGTCGCAGTTATGGTTGGCACGATCGCGGCCGCCTTTGTGAGGCTGGTGGCGCAGCGCGCGGCTTTTTTCAGGGAACAGTGCGCCGATGCCTTTCTCCCGCTGCACAAGGGTCGCGCAAAGCCCCTGAAACGGGCCGTCAACATCATCATCAGGAAGGAGAATAGACATGGCATTTGACTACGAAGACGCAGGGACCTTCGGGAGTGAGCGCGAGGCGAAGGATTGGGCGCAGCGCAACAAGGTCGATTTGCGTGATCTCCACATCCGCAACGTCGGGGGGCAGCGCGTCGAAGTGGGTATCCGCAAGAGCGCCTACGATACCCGCGAAAACTACGACAACCAGCACGGCCAAAGGCGCGACGGTTTCTGGCGGTGAAAAAACTGTTCTATGCTTGGAAGTCGAAGGGCGGCTGAAAGCAGTAAAGCAAGCTCGCCGTCAACTTAGACCTACCAGAGTCGCTTGATGGCGAACCCATCGAACAAGGCCTCGTTTGACACCAATACGAGGTCTTCGACCTGCGCCTGAGCGATGAGAAGGCGATCGAACGGATCTTTGTGGGCGATGTTCATCTCGCCCGCGAGCCGGGCATGGTGGACACTGATCGGCAATTCCCCAAACCCCTGCTCGGCGATGATTTCCTCAAGGTTCTGAGCGAGCAGGGCAGCCCCGGGCAGCTTGCCGATCCGGAACTTGGTGGCGATTTCCATCGCCGAGGCAGCGCTAATAGCGATGTCGTTGACTTCGTCCGCAATGGCTTCGCGGGCGCGGCGGCTGATGGCTTCGTCACCCGCCAACCACCAGATCAGCGCGTGGGTATCGAGCAGCAGCCTCAAGCGAGGTTCCACCCTTCGAACTCATCGTCAGGCAGCGGCTCGTCGAAGCGGGTGTCGACCGTGATCTGCCCCTTGAGCGCGCCAAAGCACCGCCGCCCGCGCGGATTGACCGGCACGAGGCGCACGACCGGGACATTGCCGCGGGCGATCACCACCTCGCCGCCGGCAAGGGCGTCGGCAATGAGGCGGGACAGGTTGGTTTTGGCATCGTGAACCGAGAACTGGGCCATGGGGCAACTCCTTAGCCAGATATATAGCTAAGCGTGGCGCAGGAGGCAAGGACCGGGCTGCCTGCGTGATTGTTCGAACTTGGCTTACGCTCGCCACAGCGATCTACGGATCTCTGGCAACCTTGTGTTTCAGGCGTGCGGATGGCATGATCTGGGCGCGGCCAGAAGGGCGAAGTTTTGCCGCAAATGGCAGCTTGAGCGCGCCAATCACCGCTCAACCCCTTGTTTATAATTGCAAATCCTTCAGTTCGATAATCAACATTATGTAAATACCGATACCTTAACTGCCCATGTAAACTGTGTCCAGTGTGATTGTGCCACGGTTGCTGTCATGGCATCTCCATGGACTCGATTTGTCGGGCCCGATAGTCACCGCGACTTAAGCGCAAGGCTCGCGCAATCGCGCGGTTCGTCGCCTCAAGATCAAAGCGTTCCGGATCAAACTTGCGTCCCGCCCAGCGCCGATTGTCAGCATGCTCCTCGTGATCAGGATCGCGCCACGCCTCAAGGAAGGCTTCATAGCCGATGTCTCCGCCGACATCCTCCGGTGGACAGGCCCGCGATCCGGCAAGGCAGCGGGGATATTTGACGCCTTCCGCCGGTGGCACTTCGCTCAGGATCAGCCGGTGCTGCCAGTTGTCGCCAAAATCGTACTGGTAGAGAATCGTGAGCTGCGCGTCGCGCCCATAAGGAAACCGCAGGTCGCGCAGGTGCACCTCAGTCGCCTCGATCACCCGGGGGCCATCGGCATCCTCTTCGAGGTATTCAGGCGCGCCAATAACCAGCCCCCCCACGATGAACTGGTGCAAATGGCTGTCGGTCCACCCAAAGGCCGCCTGCAGCACCTCGTGCAACTGCGCGAAGTTGAGGTCGCGCGGCAATTCCAGCGACCGGCTGATAACCGGCTCGATCCCGAGGATCTGGGCGTCGAGCCGGATAATGAAGTCGTAGGGATCGAAGTGCTTTGCCATGCTGCAATGATGCCGCCGCATCGCGGCGCCCGCAAGTTCGAGGGCACCAGCAGCGCCCGCAAACAGCTCTGCGCTGGCCTCAGCGCAGAAGCTCGCTGACCAGCGAGGGCCGCCGGGCGATCATCGCCAGCAGCACCTGCGCCGGGCCGGTCGGCTGCCTGCGGCCATGCTCCCAATTGAGCAATGTGCCCTTGGCGACACCGATGCTGCGAGCAAACGCGCTTTGCGACAGCCCTGTCCGGGCCCGGATCGCCGCGACATCCACAACCGGCACTTCGATGGTGTGCACGCGCGCGCCAGCCTCCTTGCCCTGGGCATGGTCAAGCGCCTCGCTCAGTCCCTGCATAATGCTCTCGTAAGCCGTGCTCATCATCGATCTCCATAGGCCGCGATCAGGGCCTTGCTCAGTTCAACCGCTGCCGCCTGCTCGGCCTTGGTCAGATTGTCCTTCTCGTTCTTGGCGAAGACGGTGATCAGGTAGATCGGCATATGCCGACCGCCGAACACATAGATGGTGCGGTAGCCACCGCTTTTGCCACCACCTTCGCGCGGGATCCGGATCTTGCGCAGTCCACCGCCCAGCGACACCCCTGCCTCCGGGCTGGCCGCGATGAAGCTGATCAGGCTCAGGCGTTCGTCATCGCTCATAATGGCCTTGGCGCGCCGTTGGAACTCGGGAAGTTCGACAACGGTATGCAAGGTCGTCATGGCCTCAGTGCATTATTGGGACACGGATATACGGTAGTTGGCTGTGATGCGCACCATATATAAGTCAATGACGCATAGGTCAATGACGTATAGCGTCTGGCTCCGTCATCCTTCCCCCCGGAGCGGTCAGGCCGAGGGTCAGCCGTCTGGCGAAGCGCGCAGCTTCTCGGCGGTGCAGCTACAGCCTGGCGTTGGCATCCCGAGCCACTCGTTGAGCTTGGACCAGCGGCGGCGACCCGCGGCATTTCTGACGGCGATCGCGATGGCCCGGGGCTGGCCGACCAGCACCACCAGCTTCTTGCCGCGGGTGACTCCGGTGTAGAGCAGGTTTCGCTGCAGCATCGCGTAATGCTGGGTCATGACCGGGATCACGACCGCTGGGTATTCGGATCCCTGGCTCTTGTGGATCGTCGCGGCGTAAGCTGGCACCAGAGTGTCCAGTTCTCCGAACTGGTAGGTGACCACGCGGCCGTCGAAATCGACCGTCAACTCGCTCTCTTCGGAATCCAGGGCCTGAATGTAACCGATGTCCCCATTGAACACGTCCTTGTCGTAATCATTCTCGATCTGCATCACCTTGTCGCCGGGGGCAAAGATCCATCCGAACCGCTCGACCTTGGCGGAAGGATTGGGATTGAGCGCCTTCTGCAATTCGATGTTGAGGGAGCGCGCGCCGACCCCGCCGCGGTTCATCGGGCACAGGACCTGAACATCCCGCACGGGGTCGAACCCGAATTTGCGGGGGATATGCTTGCCCACAAGATCGATGATCTTGGGCACGGCCTGCTCGGGATCTGCGGCTGACACGAAATAGAAATCGCTCTCACCTTCGACCTTGCCCAATTCAGGGCTCCGGCCCTGGTTGATCTGATGGGCAGTGGTGATGATCCGGCTCTGTGCGGCCTGGCGAAACACCTCGGTCAACCGGACTACCGGCACTGCGCCGGACTGGATGATGTCGGCAAGGACCTGCCCCGGCCCGACCGAGGGTAGCTGGTCAATGTCACCGACGATCAGCACGGCGGCAGTGTCGGGCACGGCCTTCAGCAGCGACTGCATCAGCATCACGTCGACCATCGAGCTCTCGTCGACCACCAGCAGATCACATGGCAGCGGGTTTTCCTCATTGCGCTTGAATCCGAAGGCCTTGGGGTCAAACTCAAGCAGGCGGTGAATGGTCTTTGCCTCCATGCCCGTCGCCTCGGTCATCCGCTTGGCCGCCCGGCCTGTGGGCGCACAGAGCAAAAGCTTGACCGCCTTGGCGGCGACAATCCGCAGGATCGCATTGACGATGGTGGTTTTGCCAACGCCAGGGCCGCCGGTGATCACGGTGAGTTTGGATTGCAGGGCCAGCGTGACAGCCTCCTTTTGGCTTGCCGCCAGAGTCAGGCCCGTGCGCCCCTCGATCCATGGCAGTGCCTTGCCCGGATCGATCACCGACCAGGGCAAGGGCCCGTCCATCAGGGCGTGCAGCCGGGCAGCGATGACCTTCTCGGCGTTGTAGAGGCCACCCAGAAATACGCACGCCTGCCCAGCCACACTATCGGCGACCACCGTGCCATCATCCAGTTCCAGCGCCAGCGCGGTCTCGATCAAGGTGCTGTCGACTTCGAGAAGCCGGGCTGTCAGTTCCTTGAGGTCTGTCACGGGCAGGCCGCAGTGCCCCTCCCCCATCGCCTGTGTGAGCGCGAAGGACACCCCTGCCCTCACCCGCACCATGGCGGTCTTCTCGATCCCGAGCTTCTCTGCAATGGTGTCGGCGGTTCTGAATCCGATGCCCCGAATGTCGCGCGCCAGGCGATAGGGATTATCGCTCATCACCTGGACGGCATCGGCGCCATAGGTCTTGAATATGCGCACAGCTCGGGCTGTCCCGACACCATGGCTGTGCAGAAAGACCATGATCTCGCGAATAACCTTCTGATCCGCCCAGGCGGCCGTGATCTTCGCAGCGCGCTTCGGACCAATCCCTTCGACCTCGCGCAGCCGCTCTGGATTGGCCTCGATGACGTCAAACACATCCTTGCCGAACAACCTGACCATGCGTTTGGCATAGACCGGCCCAATGCCCCGGATCATGCCCGAGCCCAGATACTTCTCGATCCCTTCGATCGATGAGGGCTCCGATGTCTTCAGAAACCTGGCCCGGAACTGGAGCCCGTGGTGGCGATCATTGACCCACTCGCCGGAGGCGGTGATCCACTCTCCGGCTGATATCATCGCAGCATGGCCCACGGTCGTAACCAGATCACGATGGCCACGGGCCTTGACGCGCAGGACACAAAATCCGCTCTCGTCACTGTGGAATGTGACCCGTTCCACATGTCCGACCAGCACTTCGGTCGCAGGGGATGCTGCCTGGTTCATCGCAGCTGCCGAGGCTCCTCGATTTCGTCAGCGTCCCCCGTCGCCTCATGGACCTCCTCGCGGATGATCTTCTCCGTGATCTCGGCAAGATGCAGCGTCAGTGCGTTACTCAATTCCTCAAACTCGGGCCACAGGACGCCGTTCACGAAACTGGCCGGCGCGCGGATGAGCACGCTCTGGCGATGCATGCGCCGATAACGAAAGGGCCGGATCCCGTACCGCCTGCATAGGGCTGTAAACAGCTGGCGGGACCATAAATCAGGGATCGAGAACTTGAACTCCTCCGCACGCTCTTTCTTGCTGGCCGTATCAAACTGCTTGCGAATGCGTTCCGCCGCAGCCCCCGCGGCCGCCCTCTCCCCCGCCGTTGCTGCCCCTGCATAGAGCGCCTCGATTTTGCGAAGCCTGTCTCGCAGGCGCTGTTCCGAATCCATACCTTCCTTCATTGTGGCCTCGGGCGTACTGGCCACATGCGCCCTACCCTCACCCTGCGGAAAAGCCCCGCAGACCAGGTTTGGCCCGTGTCCTTCAGCACAAGCGCCGCCCGATACGACGAAGCCGATGGCATTTTGTCGGTCTGATCTGTGGAATTGGCGAGCATGCGATGCCTATAGCATCGACATTCTCATCCAGCACGGCAAGCTCAGCCGAGATCGCGAATGCGGCAAGGCAGCTTCCACGGGTTTCTCGCTGAAAGCGGAAATTCGCAAATCGTTTAGAGTTTCGGACGCCGATAGGCGTCGGAAAGTCGACGGTGCCCGAACCCGCGGGCCGCATGCGGTGAGCTATGGGGATTTCGATTTACGGCCGATCTGGGCGTCTGCAGACGGTGTCGATAAGCGGACGGGTTTGAGAGCAGCCCGTCCGATTTTGGAGTGACAGGGCGGCTGTGGGGAGCTCGTCCGTCCGATTTTGGCGATGGGACGACTGCTCCTGGGCGGATGATATGCAGACATCCTCATCCCCGGGAGCGCGGTTGCGGTGAGGTCTGGCGGTGTGGGGCCGTGCCGGGTCACGACGCAAGGTTCCCGGATGGTGCGATCGGACATGGCGGGCCGCGCGGCAGATAGCGGCGTTCGATGGTCTCGATGATGATCATGGTCCCGCCGCAGCAAGGGCATGGCGGGCGCGGATCGGGGGGCTCGGTGGGTGGCTCGACCGCGGTGGGCGGCGCGAGGGCGAGCAGGCGGCGGGCGCGCTCGAGGTGGGCCTTGCGGGTGCCGCTGGCGAGCAGGCCATAGTGGCGGATGCGGTGGAACCCGCGTGGCAGGCAGTGCAGCAGGAAGCGGCGGATGAACTCGTCGGCGCTGAGCGTCATGACCTGCTGCCGGTCTGGCGTAGAACGGCGATAGTCCTTGTAGCGGAACGTGACCCCATGCTCGTCGAGCCGCAGGAGGCGACTGTTCGAGATGGCGACCCGGTGGGTGTAGCGCGAGAGATAGGCGAGCACGGCCTCGGGACCGGCGAAGGGCGGCTTGGCGTAGACCACCCAGCGCTTTTTGCGCACCGGCGCGAGGTGGCGCAGGAATGCGCGACGATCGGCGAGATGAGCGAGCCGACCGAAGAAGGCGAGCTTGCCGGCATCGTAAAGCGCCAGCAGCCGAGTGAGGAACAGGCGGCGGAACAAGGCGCCCAGCACGCGCACCGGCAGGAGGAAGGCCGGGCGGGATGATATCCATCGCTCCCCATCCGGCGCGATACCGCCGCCCGGCACGATCATGTGGATATGCGGGTGGTGGGTCATGGCCGAGCCCCAGGTGTGGAGCACGGCGGTGATGCCGATGCGGGCACCGAGATGCTTCGGGTCGGCGGCGATGGTGAGCGTGGTCTCGGACGCAGTCTTGAACAGCAGGTCGTAGAGCAGCGCCTTGTTGTGGAACGCGATATCCGCGATCTCGGCAGGCAGCGTGAAGACGACATGGAAGTATCCCACCGGCAGCAGGTCGGCCTCGCGCGAGGCGAGCCAGGTGCGCGCGGCGGTGCCCTGGCACTTGGGGCAATGGCGGTTGCGGCAGGAGTTGTAGGCGATCCGCCAATGTCCGCAGTCGGTGCAGGCCTCGACATGCCCGCCCAGCGCGGCGGTGCGGCAGTGCTCGATCGCCGACATGACCTTGAGCTGATGCAGGCTCAGGTGCCCGGCATGGGCGAGCCGATAGGCTGGCCCGGCAGCGCAGAAAACGTCGGCGACCTCGAGTGCGGCGCGCACCGGTCCTCAGCCGCTCGGCGCCTCCTTGTCCGGTGCCGCCAGTGCGAGCCGGTCAAGCGGGCTGACCACGGCGCGCACCGTCTTGGTTGCCACTTGCGTGTAAAAGGCGGTGGTGTTCAGCTTGGCATGACCGAGCAGCGCCTGAATGACGCGGATATCGACCCCGTCCTCGAGGAGGTGCGTAGCAAAACTGTGACGCAGCGTGTGCGGTCCTACCCGCTTGGCGATGTCGGCTGCCTCGGCAGCTTCGACGACGACACGGTGGAGCTGGCGTGTGCTGATCGGCAGCATGGCGCCTCGTCCCGGGAAGAGCCAGCCATCAGCGTGGAGCACACCCTGCTGACGCCCCGCGCGCCACCAGTCACGCAGCAGCACGAGCAAGCCCTCTGGCAGCATGGCATTGCGGTATCGCCCGCCTTTGCCACGCTCGATCCTGAGCAGCATGCGCTTGCTGTCGATATCGCGCACCTTGAGCGCCGCGACCTCGCCGACGCGCAGACCCGCACCATAGGCGACCGACAATGCGGCCTGATGCTTGAGGCTGGTGGTCGCATCGAGCAGGCGCTTCACCTCGCTCTGGGTCAGCACCACCGGGATCTTGCGAGCGTGCGCGGTGCGGACCAGCTTGCGTGCAAGATCGGGCCGGTCGAGGGTGTGGGTGAAGAGGAACCGCAGCGCCGCCACGATGCTGTTCATGGTCGGCGCCGGCACCCCGGCTTCCCGTTGCTCAATCTGGAACCGGCGGACATCCTCGGCGGTCGCGGTATGCGGCGAGCGCCCCAGCCAGGTCGCGAACCGTCCCACATCGCGCTGGTAGTTGCGTTGCGTCTCCGGCCCGAACCGGCGCAGTGACATATCCTCGATCAGCCGCTGGCGAAGCGGGCTGACCGGCCCAATCGGAATAATCTCGTTCATCGTTCGACTCCTTGGTTGAAGGAGCCACAATCGTCTGCCTCTCTCGGATCAGGCGCTACGCCTGTCGTTCTACATCACCCTCGCCGCCAGCGACACTCCCGCGAAGCGGGTTCGTGCATCGACCCCAATGCGGCCATGAGGCTCTACATCAGCAGAGACGATTATTGGCGTCCAGCGCCACAATAAAAGACAAATATCAGGACTCAATTTATCGTCCCTACTGCAAAGCTATTTTGCGAGAGATTGTTTGCGAGCCGATTTTCAGCATCGATATGCCTGATTGATCTGCCATCGAGCATCTTGTCATAGTAGTTGGGCAACCACTCCAACCGCGTCTGAATCCCGATTGTGACCGGATCATCGGTAATCTCGGCCGTGACCCGCTTCAGCGTCACGCCTTCTCCAAAGGAGGCTGCCAGATTATCGGGATTGACCTGTGCTACGCTCGCTGGTTCGGCTTCGTCGCCAAACGTTACGATCATCGGGTAGGCCGAACGATTGTCAAATGGCCCCGGCTTGGACCATGTGCGGGGAAGCTCTTTCTCGCCCTCAAGCAGCAGCAAATCATCGAGAGGATTGTCGTCATTGGCGTCGGGCGACAGGAAGGGTATCACGCGCGCCGCCCACTCCACATCACCGCTGGAACGCAGCAGCGCGTAAAGCGTGCGCCCATCCGGCAAATCGACTGCGACGGCTTCGCCGCGAATACGAAGGAATACCTGCTCGCCAAACCCGCTCATCGTGGTGCGGCCAATTGATTGCTGCACTTCGATCACGCTCGATCCGCTGCGCAGACCCTGGGGCGTTTCAACCTCGACCGTTAGGCGGTAGCGGTAGTCGGGGGCCTTGTCCTCTTCTGCGGCGCAGCCGGATAGCATCAGCGCGGTCAACGCCAACCATGTTGCCCGAATAATTCGCGCCACGCCGAGTCTCCATTTTATCATCTGATCGCGACAGTAATTGCGTGATTTGATGAAGAAACAATCAGCAGCGGGACCCCGGAATAATTCGGGGCGACGAGATGGCGGGAAACCACCCACACCCGGTCATTCAGGACGACAGGCAGCATGCCCGAAAGCTGCCGTAGACTATCGCTTCCGGCGCAATCTGCCCGCGACACCCTAGCAATGCGGCCTGCCTCTGACCGGCCCATGCTTTCACAAAAATTCGGTCAGCGCCCGCCTGGCGAAGCGCGTTCATGCCGCCAGCAGTAGCTCGATCCGCTCGACTTCCCGCGCGAACTCGAAGCGCAACTGGTCCCGCTCGTCCTCGGGCAACCAATTGGCCATCTGCGGGAAAACCACCTTGTGGTATTTGAACGTCTGCCTGTCCCACGGACATTCGGCCTGTGCGCTACGAGCCTCGGCCAGTATGTCGTGCAACTCACGGCGGACCTCATCGCGATCCGGCTCATACGACGGCGCAGGCACATCGTCGCCGAGGTCGAAGCCCAATTGGGCCGAGCCATCGAACAGATTGCCAGAATCTTCCGCCATTTACTTGTCCAAAGCCGTTGCGGGCACAGCGCGCCCTGTGCCACAGAATATGCACGGGAGGCATCGGGTGACGCAAGCCAAAACCATCGAAAAGGCTGTGGGGGAATTCGGCGCTGCGGCCAAGGCCAAGCTCGCGGGCGGGGACGGTCAGCCGGAGGATCAGCTTCGCGCGCCGCTCGAAACGCTGTTCGCCGATGTTGCGGCAATCCTGCATCCGGCAGTGCAGAACCTTGTACTGACCGGCGAAACATCGCTTGCGGAGATGCGGACCCGGCCGGATTATGCGGTCAAGGTCAAGAACGCCCTCGTTGGCTTCATCGAGGTGAAAGCCCCCGGCAAAGGGGCCGATCCGCGCAAGTGGAAGACCGGCCACGATAAGGAGCAATGGGACAAGCTCAAGGCGCTGCCCAACCTGCTTTACACCGATGGCGACAGCTTTTCGCTGTGGCGTGATGGGACGGTGGTAGGGCAGATCGTCCACCTCGAAGGCGGGATCGAACATGCGGGCGCGAAGCTTGCCGCACCGCCGAGTTTTCTGCCGCTGCTCAGCGATTTCCTCACCTGGAACCCCATTCCGCCCAGAAGCGCGACCGAACTGGCGCGCGTTTCCGCGCGGCTGTGCCGGTTCTTGCGTGATGAGGTTCTGGAACAGCTCGGCGCGTCGGAAAAGAACGCGAGGCTGACCGACCTCAAGGACGACTGGAAGGCGCTGCTCTTCCCCGATGCCGACGATGCCAAGTTCGCCGATGGCTATGCGCAGGCCGTCACCTTCGGTCTGCTCATGGCGAAGTCAAAAGACATGGCGCTGACCGGCGGGCTGGACCATGTCGCGCGCGAACTCGGCAAGGCCAACACGCTGATCGGCACCGCACTGCGGCTGCTGACCGAACAGGACCTCAACCTCGGCCCCGCGCTCGATACGCTGACCCGCGTGCTGGATGAGGTTTCGTGGGCCAAGGTGTCCAAGGGCGATCCCGAGGCCTGGCTCTATTTCTACGAGAATTTCCTCGAGGTCTACGACAACAAGCTCCGCAAGCTGACGGGCAGCTATTACTCCCCGCCCGAAGTCGTGCGCACCATGGTGCGATTGTGCGACGAGGCGCTCAAAAGCCCGCGCTTCGGCATCGCCGATGGCCTCGCTGGCAAGGACGTGCATATCGTCGATCCCGCGACCGGATCGGGCACCTTCCTGCTGGGCCTGATTGAGCGGATCAAGGCCACGATTGCCGCGCGCGATGGCGAGGGCAATGTTGCGGCATCGATGAACGAGATCGCGGGCCGCCTGGTCGGCTTCGAGCTGCAATTCGGTGCCTTCGCCGTGGCACAGCTACGGCTGCTGGCGGAAATGCTTGAGATTGGTGCACACGCCACCCCGCGCCTGTTCGTCACCGACACGTTGGGCGATCCGTTTGCCGATCTCGAAACCGGACAGGGCATCTACCGCGAGATATCGAAATCGCGGACCGAGGCGAACAAGGTCAAGCGGAGCGAACCCATCACCGTCGTCATCGGCAACCCGCCCTACAAGGAGAAGGCCAAAGGCAAGGGTGCGTGGGTCGAGAACGGCAGTCCTGCCAAGCAAAAGCGTGAGGATATTCCGCTCAATTCCTGGCAGCCGCCCAAGGAATGGAAAGTGGGCGCGCACGCGAAACATCTGCGCAACCTCTATGTCTATTTCTGGCGCTGGGCGGCGTGGAAGGTTTTCGAGCAGGGCGCAGGTGACCGCGATGATGATCTGCCCGGTCAGGAAGAGCTTTCCGGGATGGTCTGCTACATCACCGTGGCGGGCTTTTTGAACGGCGATGGGTTCCAGAAAATGCGCGCCGATCTGCGCAGCCAGTGTGACGATATCTGGGTGATCGATTGCACGCCCGAAGGCCATCAGCCGGATGTGCCGACGCGTATTTTTCAGGGCGTGCAGCACCCGGTCTGCATTGTGCTGGCAAGCCGCTCTCGCGAGCCCGGCAAGAACGCTGCGCGGGTGCGATACCGGGCGCTCGCCAAGGGTCGTCGTGAGCAGAAATTCGAGGAGCTGAAAACCATCACGCTGGCGGGCGGTGGGTGGAGTGATTGCCCCTCCGATCCGCGCGCGCCCTTCCTCCCGGAACTGCGAGAAGGGTGGGGCGCATTCGCCCCGCTCGATGCGGTAATTGGCGATTGCGGTTCGGGCGTAATGCCGGGGCGCACATGGATCATCGCCCCGGATGAAGTGTCGCTGAAGCAGCGCTGGAAGCGGCTCGTTGAAGAGCCGAAGGCGGATAAGCGCGCAATGCTTTTCCAGCCCCATATGCGCGACGGCAAACCCGGCGACAGGCATATCGGCAAGTCCGGAAAGGCGCTTTGGTGGCCTCAGCGCGAGGTGCTCACTGCTGTCGAAGATGCACCAAAGCAGGTTGACCACGAGGACCAGAAACTACGGCTTTTGGCGCGTCGCGCTCTCGCTGGGGAGGCTCCGGTTCGATACGGTTTCCGGTCGTTCGACCGGCAGTATATCCTGCCCGATGCGCGGGTTATCAATCAGCCGAATCCGGGCCTCTGGGACAACTACAGCGAGCAGCAGATTCTCCTGACTGCTCCGATGGATCGCACACCCAAGAATGGGCCGGGTTTGTCGGCTGTTGCTGCAATCCCCGATCTGCACCACTACGCTGGACGAGGCGGTCGCGTTTTCGCCCTCTGGAGGAACGCCGCCGCGACCGAATCCAACATCTCCCCCGCCGTCATCGCGCTGCTTTCCAAGGCATTCGGCGCGCCGGTCGATCCGGTTGATATCTTCGCCTATGTCGCGGCGCTGCTTGCCCATCCGGCCTACACCGCCAGCTTCGCCGAAGACCTTGTCCGCCCCGGTCTGCGCGTGCCGCTGACTGCCGATGCGGCGCTGTTCGCTGAAGCCGCAAAGCTGGGCCGCGAGGTGATCCGGCTGCACACCTTCGGGGAACGCTTCGCCACCGAAGATCCACCCCGTCCCCCACGAGTTGGCGAAGGCGGCCCGACCCAGCCCAAGGACGGCGCAATCCCCTCCACGCCCGAGGGTTTTCCCGACACGCTCGAATACGATGCCGCTAAGCGCCGACTGCTCGTCGGCACCGGCTTCATCGACAATGTTCCGCCCGCCGTCTGGGCCTATGAAGTGTCGGGCAAGCAGGTGCTGCGCCAGTGGTTCAGCTACCGCCGCAAGAACCGCGAACGCCCCCTGATCGGCGACAAGCGCCCCCCTTCTCCGCTGGGCGATATCCAGCCCGATCGGTGGCTGCCCGAATACACCAGCGAGCTCATCAACGTGCTCAATGTCCTGGCGCTGCTGGTCGAGCTGGAACCAAAGCAGGCGGACCTTCTGAAGCGTGTCTGCGATGGCCCCCTGATCCCCGCCAGCAAGCTGACGGCGTGAACCCGCCCGTCATGGCTGACTGCGTGTGTTCGGGTCCCGAATCCGGAGGCGAAATCCAGCTCCCGATGCGCGGTAGGGACTTCGCGAAATCAATGCGGCGAGCATACCTGCCAGTGATGGCTATTTGGTCCCCATTCCGGAACAAACCGAGATTCCGGCCACGGCATCACAGCAATCTCACGGCCGCATGGCCCCGCTTTTCCCCACTGGAAGCGCGAAAAATCATGCACTTCCAAAAGCCGCTACAATTTCAGGATCACGGCCAAAGTCCCTCTTGACGAAAGCACACCCTATGCGAGGTCGGCGAGGATCTCAATATAGGCAAGGAAGCGGTACGGCGCATCGAGATGAAGGCGCTGCGGCGCTTGCGGTGGTACGCCTGCCGGGCTTTCCCCGAACGGGCTGCACGGGCAGGGTTCGAGAGCAAGCATGGACCTGTACCGCGAACGCCTATTGCAGCGCCAGCAGCCGAGACAACGCCGCCAGTCCGTAGAAAGAGCCTGGAAAGGCAGGTTCGGATTGACCGCAAGTGTGAACCTTCACCGCAAGTCCCGGCGCTCGCTTCCGGCACCATTCTTACCGCGCTCTGCAGCGCCTATGTGGCGGCGATCGGGATCAACACGACCATTGTCTATCAGGTGGCGGCGAAGCTTGGTGCAGCGGGGGCATTGCTGCTCTGCTGCGGAGGGGGTTGCCTCGCGCTTGGCCTCGCACTTGCGTTGCTGACCACGCTAGGCGACTACCCGGTCAATCCCGAACGCATCAAACGAGGCGGCGGCCTCATCTATATCTTCCTCGTCGCGTTGGTTGGTGTGACCGGCCTGAGCGATCCGGTTCAGACCTTCCTGCACGGCCTGGTAGTGGCAACGCCGCCCCGTTTCCAGAACGGGACGCCAGAGATAGTTCGCTGGTTCTCTGGCCTCATCCTGCTGTTCTGCCCCTTCTACTTGTGGAGTTACCACCAGCGGGAGCATAGACTCCGCCGGTTGCAGCGGTGACATCGAAATCCGAGGACAGCATACAATCTGAAAAATGGCGGGACGTGGATGCTTTCCTTGCTATTGGGGGTTTTCTTGATTCCACGCTAGGAGCGCATGGTTTCCGATCGGGGTGCGGATCAACAATTTCACCAAATTGGATGATTAAGCTAAAATTGATGAACCAAAATCGCCGCCTTTCAACCAACACGATCGTCGGCACCATCGAGCATGGTCCTCGCGGCCCGATTCTGCGTGACGATGACGGTGTGCGCTGGCGGCTCGGATTTGCTGACGGTCAAGTTCCCGATGGCCTCACGGGGCGGGTCAATGTGCGTGGACGCATCGTCGAGATCGACCGGATCGATGTCGACTATCTGGTAGCTGAAACATAACTTCCATGCTGCGACCAAATGGACGATGTTCGATTGGGCCAGCAGCCTGTATTTCGAACTGTCTGTCTCATTGAACTATGGACAACTACGCAGGTCTCACCATTCCCGACACATTATTCTGGCAATTTACATGTTGAGGCGTTGACAGAAAGTCCCGTCTCAACAAAGACTTGTGTGAACAGGGGATTTCGGGGCACGGCCATGGCGATTGAGCGGCTTCCGATCAGCCGGAACGCGCTGGAAATCATCATCAGCGATGCAAGGGACTTGCTCGATACGCTTGAAGCCGCCGGTCTGGAACAGGCGGCAACAATCATGGCGAGCGTCTTGGACCAGCTTGTGTGTGACAGAACGGGACTGTCCGGAACGTCTGGCTTCATGTTCAAGGCGGTTGATCCACCGGCAAGCTAGGCGCGGCTAGGACAGTGGCGCACCAAACGCGATCGTCCGGCCATCGGCTGCGGGCTCGCGCGTTCCCTGCCCGAAAGTGCGGCCATTGATCGCGATCGTCTGGTCCATTCGATGGATATTGGCGACCGGAGGCGCGTCGCGCGCCGCGAGACTGTCGATCGCGGCGAGAACCGCCTCGCGCGAGGAATAAACGTCCTCGCGCATCAGCAGCCGAGCCATCGATGAAGAGCGTTCGGCAATCGCTGCGGCAATCTTGCGGTGAGTGCGCGCCGAATGTTCGCCGTCTTCGCCATGCTGTGACCAGACGATCAGCCGGTGGAGCGCATTGGGCAGGACGAGGCAGATCATCTCCGCAAGCCGCGGTATCCTCGCCATTTTCCTGACCTCAAGATGGAACGCGAGATTTGAAAGCGTGACGCGCTCGAGATCGTCGGGATCGGTCGCGGATACATCCCCCGCATTACCCACCACGCTTTGGAGCCAGGAAATCTGCGCCTCGCTCGCGCGTTCGGCGGCGCGGGCCGCTGCGATCGCCTCGAGCGAGGCGCGCATGTCATATAGGTCTATGATTTCGGCTCTTGTCCAGGTCCGTACCGTGAATTCACCGCGTCCGCGCCGGGACAGGTAACCTTCCGCGACAAGCGCGCCGAGCGCGTCGGCGGCCATGACGGGGCGGCAGTCGTATACCTTGCACACCTGGTCCTTGCTGATAATTTGACCAGGCAGGTAGTGGGCAGCAAGCACCCCGAACCTCAGTTCGAGGAAAATCCTTTCGACAAGAGATTGCGCCTTCGCCAATCGATCGTCCCCAAGGGGAAAGCAGTCCCGCCCCGTTGCATGTTGGCTCCATAGCACAAACCCTTTAGAATTTTCCAATCAGGATGGTTCGGACTATCCGAAGGATGCGGTGTCGGAGGGCGGACAAGAGGTGACAAGGTCAAAGCCAAGGCCACTTGGAAGGATTACTTGCCCTGCACCGCGCGTCTTTGCCGTGCTGCGCGAGCCCCGCAAACGGCGCAGATTCGACCAGGCAAACCAGATACCCGGTCTTGACGATTTGCAGGAGACGGGTGCGCTTTCGCTCGCTGAGGAACTTCTCGAGCTTGGCCTTCTGGCCAGGGATCATGGCCGTTACACGATCATCGACTGGACGATTGATCGCATTGTCGAACATCTGGCGCTCGCCGGGGCAATCCATGCGATGGCGGCGGCAGAGGCCGCATTGCGTGCCAATACTAGCGACTTCAGCCATCTCGCCGCGATCCACGCGGCACTGCGCGGCCTCGATGCCGATGAGCCTGCGAACCTGCTCTGCGGCGCATATCTCGACTACCAGTTCCACCTCGAACTGGTCCGCCTTGGCGGCAATCAGACGGCCTGGGCGAGCTATGCCAAGGCCATCCCGCCCGCTGTGTGGATCGCCGGCGCCAATTACTTCGAGCTCGACGAGGCGCGCAGTTCGCTCGCTGAGCACGAGAGGCTCATCGACTACATGAAGGCGGGCGACACCGTGCGCGCGCGCGATGCGGCGGCGTTCCACCTCGAGGAAGCCGCGTCCCAGATCCGGCGAACTGGAGAAGCGCGGATCGAGAGCTATCCTGATTTGCCCGTTACCTAGCAGCGTCCAATTGAACTTCTGACACGTCAGACTGCCACTTTTGGTCTCAAGTTTACCCGATCGACTGACTTTATGTGCCGCGCAAGCAGTATAGCTGCTTCCTCGAGTTTTCCGGATGCATAGGCTTCGAAGATGTGCCAGTGATCGAAGTTGTAGCGCGGCTTCCACTCCTGGCCCGCCGCAGAGGCGAACACATGGCGCGAATAGGCCAGGTTCAGCTCGGTGATCGTGGCAATCAGGCGGGGCATGGCGCAGGGCCGGGCCAGCGCAATGTGAAAGTCGCGGTTGGCCGATTCGGAATCGAACAGGTTTTCTGCCGCGTCACCCCGCTTCAGGATTTCGCGCAGGTCCTTGAGGTGGGCGGCGGACGGAGCGCGGGCAATGCTGCGCACGGCCAGCGGTTCCAGCGCCCCGCGCATCGAGGCGATTTCGCGCTCGCCTGCCGCGTCGATCAACGTGGCGCGCACTCCGCGACGGGGCAGGGCCTCGACCAGTTTGATCGCCTCCAGCTTGCGGAACGCCTCGCGCACGGTCCCCTGGCTGACCCCGAATTCATAGGCCAGTCCATCCTGGCGCAGGCGCTCGCCGCCCGGGATCTCGCCGGCCAAGATGCGCGCGGCCAGCGCGTCCGCAATCCGGCTAACCAGTCCTTCGCTGTCGATCTGGGTCGTTGGAGTCGGCATTATCGATAATCGGTCCTGATTCCGGGTGCCATGCGGACGTGCATCGCCATACACGCCGAGCGAGCGGTCGGCCATGACCGTTTTTATCGATAAAATGGAGCAGGACATGACCGCCACCCAACAGACAGTTCCCCGGACTGACCAGCCCCGTACCGACTGGACCCGCGCGGAGGTGACGGCGCTGTTCGACCTGCCGTTCGACGAACTGATGTTCCGCGCGCAGAGCACCCACCGTGCCTGGCACCGTGCGGGTGAGGTGCAGATGTGCACGCTGCTGTCGATCAAGACCGGCGGCTGCCCCGAGGATTGCGGCTATTGCAGCCAGTCGGCCGGGGCCGAAACCGGGGTCAAGGCCGAGAAGCTGATGGATATCGATGCCGTGCTGGTTTCGGCCGCCGAGGCGCGCGCGGCCGGATCGCAGCGGTTCTGCATGGGCGCCGCGTGGCGCAACCCCAAGGACCGCGACATGCCCGCGCTGGAAGCCATGATCGAGGGCGTGCGCGCGATGGGCATGGAAACCTGCATGACCCTGGGCATGCTGAACGGCGATCAGGCCCGCCGCCTCAAGGCAGCCGGGCTCGATTACTACAACCACAACATCGACACCTCGCCCGAGAACTACGGCAACGTCATCACCACCCGCACCTTCCAGGACCGGCTCGACACGCTGGAGGAAGTGCGCGCGGCGGGCATTTCGGTGTGCTGCGGCGGGATCGTGGGCATGGGCGAAACGCGCGAGGACCGGATCGGCTTCATCCACGCGCTGGCGACCCTGCCGCGCCACCCGGAAAGCGTCCCGGTCAACGCGCTGATCCCTATTCCCGGCACGGTGCTGGGCGACATGCTGGCAGGAACGCCGCTGGCGCGAATCGACGAGATCGAGTTTGTCCGCACCGTCGCCGTCGCCCGGATCACCATGCCGCAGAGCATGGTGCGGCTTTCGGCGGGGCGCGAATCGATGTCGGATGCGGGGCAGGCGCTGGCTTTCCTGGCCGGGGCGAACTCGATCTTCACCGGTGACAAGCTGCTGACCACCGCCAACGCCGGGGACAGCCGCGATGCGGCGCTGTTCGCGCGGCTGGGCATCGTGCCGCTGGCAGGCGAAGAACCGATGCGCGCGGACGAAGTACTGGTGGCTGCGGAGTGAACGGGGGGGGCTTTGCAGCCCACGCCGCCGATCTGGATCGGCTGGGGGCGGCATCGCGGCGGCGCAGGCTCAGCCCGCAGACCGGCACGGACTTTGCCTCGAACGACTACCTCGGCCTCGCCCGCTCGCCCCTGCTGGCCGATGCCGCGCACGCGGCGCTGGAGCGCGGGGTGCCGATCGGCTCGAGCGGATCGCGCCTGCTGCGCGGCAACGACCCCGAGCACGAGGCGCTGGAGGCCGAGGCCGCCGCGTTCTTTGACTGCGAGCGGGCGCTATGGTTCTCCAGCGGGTTCGCTGCCAACGAGGCGCTGTTCTCAACCCTGCCGCAGCGCGGCGATCTGGTCGTCCACGACGAACTGATCCACGCCAGCGCCCACGAAGGGATGCGCATTGGCCGGGCCGAATGCGTTGCCGTGGCCCACAACTGCGCCGATGCCTGCGAAGCGGCAATCCGGCGCTGGCGCGCGGGCGGCGGCACGGGGCAGGTGTGGATCGCGGCGGAAAGCCTCTACTCGATGGATGGCGACACGGCCCCGCTCGGCGATCTGGCCGCCATCGCCGATCGCTATGACGGCATCCTGCTGATCGACGAGGCCCATGCCACCGGCGTATTCGGGCCGGACGGGCGCGGCCTTGCCGCCCACCTTGACGGGCGCGGCAATGTCATCACCCTGCGCACCTGCGGCAAGGCGCTGGGCTGCGAGGGCGCACTGGTCTGCGGCCCGGCGGCGGCAATCGACTTTCTGGTCAACCGTGGGCGCGGCTTCATCTTCTCGACGGCGCCTTCGCCGCTGATCGCCGCGATCAACCGCGCCGCGCTGAACCTGCTGACCGCCGCGCCGCACTTGCGCGATGGGCTGTGGGAGCGGATCCGGCTGGCTGAGCGGGTCTTTGCCCCGCTGGGCGCGACTGTCACCGGATCGCAGATTCTGCCGCTCATCGTGGGCGACGATGCGCGGACGATGCAGCTGGCAGCCCAAGTGCAGGCCGCCGGGTTCGACGTGCGCGGAATCCGCCCGCCGACGGTGCCCGTCGGCACATCGCGCCTGCGCATCACGATCACCAACAACGCCAGCCTTGAGCAAATCGAGGCGCTGGGCGCACTGCTGGCGGAGCTGCAATGCGCGGCTATGTCGTAACCGGCACCGATACGGACGCGGGCAAGACCGTGTTCGCCGCTGCCCTCGCGGGCCACCTTGGCGCGGCTTACTGGAAGCCGGTGCAGGCCGGAACCGACGGCGGCACTGACAGCCAGCGCGTGGCTGCGCTGTCCGGCGGGCGGGCCCGGATCTTGCCCGAGGCCCACGTTCTCGCAACGCCCTGTTCACCGCACGAGGCTGCGCGGATCGACGGCGTTGCCATCGCGGCGGACCAGCTCGCACTGCCCTTGGTCGATGGGCCGCTGGTGGTCGAAGGGGCGGGCGGAGTGCTGGTGCCCTTTGCCGACGATCTGCTGGCGGCCGATCTGTTCGCGCGCTGGGGCCTACCGGTGATCCTGGTGGCGCGGACCGCGCTCGGCACGATCAACCACAGCCTGCTTTCGCTCGAGGCCCTGCGCGCGCGCGGCATCGCGGTGCACGGCGTGGCGTTCTGCGGCGAGGCCAATCCCGCCAGCGAAGCGGCGATCGAGCGGCTGGGCGCCGTGCGCCACCTCGGCCGCCTGCCGTGGCTCGATCCGCTTGATCCAGAGGGCCTGTCCGCCGCCTTCGCCGCCCATATCCGCACGGAGCTCCTATGAAATCGCCGGTCTGGCACCCATTCCACCAGCACGGGCTGGGCGAGGACATTCCGCTGGTCACCCACGCCGAGGGTGCGACCCTGTTCACCGCCGACGGGCGCAGGGTGATCGACGCGATTTCCAGCTGGTGGGTCACCACCCACGGCCATTGCCATCCCCGGCTGATGGCCGCGATCCGCGCGCAGAGCGAGCGGCTCGACCAGCTGATCTTCGCGGGCTGGACCCACCAGCCTGCCGAAGACCTCGCCCGCGAACTGGTGCGGATCATGCCGCGCCCGCTGGACCATGTGTTCTTTTCCGATTCCGGTTCGACCAGCGTCGAAGTCGCGCTGAAGATGGCGCTGGGCTATTTCGCGCATCGGGACGAGGATCGCCACCGCATCCTGGTGCTGGAGCACTCCTATCACGGCGATACCATCGGCGGGATGTCGGTCGGCGCGCGCGGGGTGTTCAACAAGCCCTATGCGCCGCTGCTGTTCGATGTGGAGACAATCCCCTTTCCCGCCGAGGGCCGCGAGCAGGCCGCACTGGACGCGCTGGAGCAGGCCTGCTCGCGCGGCGATGCGGCGGCCTTTATCGTCGAGCCGCTGCTGCTCGGCGCGGGGGGAATGCTGATCTATTCGCCCCGCGTGCTGACCGAAATGCGGCGCATCTGCGCGGCCCACGGCGTGCTGTTCATCGCCGACGAGGTGATGACCGCCTGGGGCCGCACCGGCACGCTGTTCGCCTCAGAGCAGGCCGGGATCGTGCCCGATATCCTGTGCCTGTCGAAGGGGCTGACCGGCGGGTCGCTGCCCCTTGCGGTGACCATGGCGACGCCGGAAATCTATGCGGCGCACTATTCGACCGACCGGTCGAAGCAGTTCTTCCATTCCTCCAGCTACACCGCCAACCCGATCGCCTGCGCGGCGGCCAATGCCAATCTGGCGATCTGGCGCGAGGAGCCGGTGCTGGACCGGATCGCGGACCTGACCCGGCGGCAGACCGCTGGTCTTGCTCGCCTTGCCGAGCACCCACGCCTGGCCAATACGCGCCAACTTGGCAGCGTGATCGCGCTCGATGTGGTGGTGGAAGATGGCGGCTATATGTCCGAACTCGCCCCGCGTCTGAAGGCGGACTTCACGGCCCGAAATGTCCTGCTGCGGCCCCTGGGCAACACGGTCTATGTCATGCCGCCCTATTGCATCGACGATGCGGATCTTGGCGCCGTCCACAACGCGATCATTGAGGTGGTGGATCTACTCTGAAGCTGTTTGGATCGAAGGCCTCCTTGCTTCTGAAGGCAAGGAGGCGGTTCCTTGTGTCGCGCGACA
>FRDC01001772.1_pt6 | contig 45556 bp, 71 predicted proteins | sample 1106171 | NCBI WGS metagenome assembly FRDC01 (sample SAMEA3930566, study PRJEB13176) | freshwater metagenome | biome: Drinking water system; feature: drinking water; material: water | place: Singapore | collected 2014-12-20 | reverse complement strand
TACTTTGATAGACCAGAGCAGATTATTGACTGTTCGCTTCCGAAAGGCACGATTCTGACTCTTGATAGAATCTATGTCCGAAAGGGAAAAGCAGGTTTCGACTCAATTTCGTTTACTATCAGCAAGTGTCCTATCAAGGGGATTAAGGGTAGATTTTGGGTAAAACTTGAGGATGCTAACACTTTACAGTACAAAGGTTAGAGGGAAGAAGCTCTTTCCATGCCAAATTAATAGGCATGGAACAAAAGCTCTCTTCTAAACTTGAGGATACTCTTTTCGAAGTTGAGCGCAAGATAGTCGCCTACATTGAAGAGAATCAGTTTTACTTAGAATTCAAAAACAAGCATTGGGCGGCGTGTCCTCAAGGTCAAACTGTTATGACTTTGACGATACTAGCAACGAACCTGCGATACGAAATCGAATCACTAAGAAGGCGCGGGTTATAAAGGGGTTAGTAGTGAAGTTCCATCGAAGCTTTCTGAACATAGGCATTTCAAGAATCGTTCAAGTCTCTGAACAGGCCAAAACTGTTGCTCCGTCTTTTGAGAAAAGGACTGGCGAGCCATTCATCTATTTCCAAAGAGGCGAAGTTGGATATCCAACAGCGCCCTTCATTGCTGACGGTTTCAAAGAGGCTATTGAAAAGGGATACACTAAGTATCCCAAACTTGGCGGCGAAGATTACTTCAAAGAAGCTGTTCTGGAAGACGTTTACACCAATACCGCTCTTTCATTTGAAAAAGACAATGTTGTTGCGGTTCATGGGGGACAGCAGGGATTGGAACTTGTCTTTTCTCTTTTCAGAGGAAAGACTTGTACAATACTAACTCCATGTTGGTCATGTATGTTTGATAACATACTGCCATATACGGAGTCTGCTTTTATCTCTGTTCCTTTAGATCCTGATAACAACTGGAGCATACGTTGGGAAGAGTTGGAGAAGGCTCTTTCGGTTTCTGAGGTTTTCTACTTCAACTCTCCGCATAATCCAACAGGTAAGGTATTTTCGGTTGAAGAAATTAGAAAAATCGCTTATCTTTGCGGAAAGTATGGCGTAACTCTGGTATCTGACGAAGCATATAAGGGTTTGGTTTACAAGTCGCATCATGGAGAGTATAGCCCTCTTCAAACAGGTTACGAGAACATTGTTTCTGTAAATACTTTCTCTAAGACGTTTGCGGCTACAGGTTTTAGAATTGGATATGTTCTTTCTCCAAGAAAGGATATAATCAATCTCCTTACTGGCGGAAACTATACAGAAACCGCAGGTCTTTCAACTCCAACTCAATATGCTTTTGCCAAAGCATTGACTCATCCAGACCGGATGGCTTGGCAGTCGTCATATTGGAATGAGATGTCTTCAAGAAGAACGGCGCTTGTTCAAAGTCTCCCCAGTTCGCTTCGAGCGATAGCCCCTGAAGGCGCTTTTTACTGCTTCTTTAAGGCTTCGTCGCCAAATGGCGAACAAAAAATGGTCGATACTCTTATGGACAACGGCATTGCTGTTGTTCCTGGTTCGGCTTTTGGAAGAGATTTTGCAGGATATATTAGACTCTCATTTTCAACGCTGAACAAGCACTTAATAGCAATAGGAGCGGAACGATTGGGTTCTGTATTGATTTCGCAAGGAATCGAGAACGCTCATTGTCACCAACCTCTATGCTAAAAACAAACATAAAAGTCCTATTGTCTATCGTTGCGGCTTTGCTGCTATTCGGTTGCGAAAGGACTTTACCTGGCAGTAAAACGATTAAATCGTCGGCTGCTTATGTTTGTGAAAAGACGGTCAAGCCGCCCTATTCTGTCGAAGTTGATGATAGTTCAACTATTGACATGGGCGACGGTTTGACAATCACCATACCTGGAACCAGAACGGTTCATTATCCAGAATCGTATTGGGTAAAGGTATACTATCGAAATGAAAACGACGAGATTTGTTACGTCGTTTATGAAGTTCAAAAAGACTTCTTCACATCGCTCCAGAAAGAGCAACAGGTTTACATTGAAAGGTATAGAATCACGAATGAGAAAGAGGAGTAAAAAGGGAATCAAAAGGCTAATGCCGCTTATGTCATTTATGGAAATGCTAAAGCGCAGGCTTGTAACCTGGGACGATATTGATGATTTTATTGACGAATGGCACAATGGAGACTATGGCTGTTCTCTCCATGAATTTCTTGGCATGTCAAAAGAACAGTATGCTTTGTGGCTCCAAAGCCCTCAACTAGAGAATCATATTCTCTACCTTGCTTGATTGTGGTTTTTTGTTACCTAAAGTCCTTGTAGCTCAACGGTAGAGCCGGGGTCTCTAAAACTCCGTGAGTGCAGGTTCGAATCCTGTCAAGGACGTTATGAATAATTGTGATTGTCAATCTTGCGATGTTATTCCTGAAATGGTCTTCCCGCCTTTAACGGTTCGGAATCTTCCTGAAACTTCTGACGTTACTGAGCTTCACAGGTCTTTGCCTGCAACTCTTGCTTTGCTGGGTATCAAAGACGATCAATGCGTCGTCTTTACAGATGGATGCAGGAGAGCCTATTTCAGCGACCCTGCATTGAGGGATAAGGCGATATCTTTTTCCGGTAACTGCGGAACATTGCCTTTTGTATTCTCTGCGGACGAACACAGACCTTCTTCTCTTGGTTATGGCGTAGTAATCTACGAGATCAAGTCTAGCAAGTTGAAGTATGCGGTTATTTCCTACAGTAGAGGTCTTCACTACACCGCTAGCTATATCGTTGTTGACAAGAAAAACGCGAAGGCTGTTTTTGAGCATTTTGATAAGCAGAATGAAGAATATAACAAGAAGCAACTGATTGATCATCCTCCGTTGCTTCCTCAAGGCTTCCTGGAAGAGATTCTCAAGAACTCGATTGATTTCTTGACAAACTACCAGAAGTTTGTTGCTTACGGAACTCGACCTGCTAGAGGGCTTGTTCTGCGAGGCGATCCTGGTAATGGTAAGACCATGACCTGTAAGTGGATACAGGTTCTAGCCAAGAAGCACAATCTAACCGTTCATACCTATACAACGGCAGACATTGAAGCTTACTACAAAGACGATATGCTGCCTTCTTTGATGACCGCAGCAAACATTATCTTCTTTGACGACATTGACATTTCTTTCCTTTCTCGCAGAAAGGGTAATGATAGCAACTCCAAGATGGCTTGCGCTCTACTGTCCGCTATGGACGGTATTGGAGACAACAAGAAGGGCGTTGCTAGAATCTTTACAACCAACGAGAAGGTTACGGATATTGATCCTGCTTTCTTACGACCTGGTCGTATTGATAAGGTTTTGACTTTCATGCCGCCGGACGCCAAGCTCAGAAGACAAGTTGTTGATTCTTATTGGCACAAAGATATTGTCGAAGCAATCAGCATTGACAATCTGGTTTCTGCTTCTGAGGGATTCTCCTTTGCAGACCTTGAAGAAATCAAAATGCTGCTTGTTCAGAGCTTCATCTTTGACGGAGCCTGGAACCTGAATAAGGCTTTGGAAGATTTCAAGCATAGAAAAGACATGAAGGCCGACATGGAGTTGGCCGCAAAACAGGAAGAGGAAAAGAAGAGTTGATTAACCTGCTTGATATTCTTGCTTGGGTTGGCGCTGTACAAATCCTTTCCATGTATGCGCTGATATCAACTAATCGCATAAAAGCGAAGAAGCTGTATCATTTCTTCAATTTCAGCGGCGCAGCTTTTGTTTGTACCGCTTGCGTAATTGGAGAAGTCTGGCAAGCGGCGGCTGTAGAAGGCATTTGGGCTTTGATGGCTCTTGTCTTCTTTGTTAATCAATGTATTCCTCGCAAACTAACGAGAGAAGAACTTTGCGTTCGTCAGTTTAATGACGCAAACAAAGCTTTGGAAAAGTACGAAGGCAGACCTGCTCAGGAAGCTTTTGAAGCAATCAAGAAAGAATTTCCTGATTACAAGGTTTACCTTCTTGGCGAAGGCGATGTCATAACTTGCGATTTCGATTATGATCGAATCACTTTGATCAATCATAAGGGAACCGCTCGTTCTATTGTTGTGGGGTAATCCTATGGCTCTTTTCAATATCATAGACCGTGATAATGGACTCAAAGTTGGCGACCTGATTACGGCCTATCATAAGGGCTATTGGACCGTTACTTCTATTGAGCAGAGAGTTGTCACAAAAGACGAGGAAGAGAGATACCAGGGACGCTATGGAAGAGAAGGCGATCCTAAAAACTCTATAATTCATTATGAACTTGCATTTGATAGCAAGTTTAAGCCTTCTGGTAAGAAGAAAAAGGTAAACTGCTGCGATGCGTCTTATTGCAGCAAAGTTGACGCCAAGTTCATTGCTGATCAAATCAAAGAACTCAATAACCAGGTTGATGCTCTTTGTAACTTTGCTCAAGCTGCCAAAGCTATAAAAGCCATTGAAGAGTGGCCTATCAATCTTGTCTCTTTGGGTTCTTGGCAGTCGAGTTTCGCTGCTCACAAGGTTGGAGAGTGGCTTAACATTGGCGGAAATACAAGAAGTTCAGCCGACGCAACGCATTCGGCATTGCTGCAAAGATTTCTTTCGGGTAAGCCAGCGCTTGAGAAAGCGCCTCCGCTCAATATGTCTTATCCTTGGTATGAGCTTGGCGAAGGTAACAAAATAGAACTTGATCCAGACTTCAATAATGAAGTTACGGTCAATGGAACCAAAGTTAGCTTTGGTAATACTGGACCCTTTCAATGGGTAAACCAGAGAGAGGGTATTGTTGTTTACCCGCCTTCTGGTGAACATTTCAGGGTTTGGAAAGAAGGCAAGAAGCGCTTTATCCAAAAGGTGGAATCAAATGCTGATAACAGATCCTGAATATGTCGCTGGCGTTGAGTATGCCAATCAACTTCAAGCTAAGTATCCTGAGATATTTCAGGCAAGAAATAGACCGCCAACCTCAATGGCGAATCATGTTGGCGTTCATCGCGGTTGGTGGCCTCTTGTTGAGAAGGCTTGTTTAGTCTTAGAAAAATGGCGCAAAGAAGTTCCTGACATTCATTTCTCTCAAATCAAAGAGAAGTTTGCCAGACTTCGCATCTATGTTGGCGGGTCTTTTTCGACAGAACAAGCTCAGGCAATCTACAATGACCTTGAGGAAATCGCCGACGAATCTGACACGATTTGCGAATATTGTGGCACGAAAGAAAATGTCACAAAAAGGAACACCACTGCTTGGCTGCATACAATATGCAATGATTGCCTTGAGAAAAGATATCCTCGCAGACCGGAATCTTGAACATGAGTTGTAGCTTTGTTTTTGTTCCAGATTTTACTTCTGAACAGATTGAAAGATGGAACAAAATTCTTCAAAACGACGGATACTATCAATCGACTTTGATAAAGCTACAACTCGTAGAAAAGTTCTCAAGAGCATTTTCAGATGGTAGTTTAGTGACTTCAACTGTCTCTCCTGCTTCTTTTACTAGCGCCTACTACCATGCTTTTTGGTTGTTCGAGTTCATTTCTTCTTTGCCTCAGTCAGAACTCAATCCTTTTGAAGTATATTTCAGGTTTCTTGATAAAGCTGTAAACACAAGAATCTGTTATATTCGTCAACTCGCAGCAAAAGCAGCAACAGATTGTACAGAAGGTAAAATGCCTTCTTTTTCGGAGAGATAAAATGGCTACGGCTCTTGAAAAACGAATGATTGGCAAGAATGCTCCTAAGTTCGGAGAGTCGCCCTCTATTGCTCTGGTAAATCCAAAGTTTGCCAGAAACGTTGGAGCGGTTATTCGTATTGCTGCATGCTTCGGCCTCAAGCAGGTCTGGTACAGCGGCGACCGCATGAACCTCGATCCGACTGGCAAAGAACGACTTCCCAGAGAAGAGCGTATGAAGGGTTATGCGAATGTTCAACTCATTCAGCATGACGCCTTCTTTGACCAATTCCCAAGAGAGGTTGTTCCTGTTGCCGTTGAGCTAAAGCCCGGCTCTGAACAGCTTCATGACTTCGAACATCCTGACCAAGCTTTGTATGTCTCTGGTCCCGAAGACGGAAGCCTCCAAAGAGACGAGCTTGTTCGTTGCCATCGTCGAGTTGTTATTCCAACTCGCCACTGTCTCAACCTGGCAACTGCGGTATCCATTCTTATGTATGACCGCATGGTAAAGAGACACAATAGTGGGATTGAAAGAATCCCGAGTCAAGAAGAACTTCTGAAGAATGATAGAGCTTGCTTGCGCGAGCTTGTTGATTCTGACGACGAAACAACGATTGGATAAGGCGATGCTGGATCGTATTGACTGGAAAGAAGCTAGTAAGAAGAATGGGTTTTGGATTGGCTTGGGCATGATTGCCTTTGCCATCTGTTTTGCAATTCGAGGTTGTACTGAATCTCTTGCAAGATCAGAAGAAGCTAAGTACAAATACCGAGGCGGAATCTGGCAGAACCAGCCTGACAACAATCGCTGAACAAAGAACCCCTTCTTAGCCGATAACCGGATCATGAGAAGGGGTTTTTCAATTGCGCCGTTACTCTTTGGTTGCCTACTACTTATTGTTGTAGTTGCTATTATTGCTTTATTAGGTAACAAGGCTCTCAAAGAAGGCGTTATTGATTTACAGGGCGACGTTGCTCCGCAAGAACGAGAAACTGCTCTGGAAATAGCTAAGAAAGCTATTAAGTCTCGAACTCTTTATAGAACAGAGGGTTGGGGCGAAATCGAACTAAATAATAGCGAATGGCCTTATGAAGATTCTGATATAGAAATCAGATATTACTTCAATAAGGTATATGAAAATACAAAGGATTCTAAGTCCTTTGTAACATTCTTTGTTATTGTTTATCCTAAAGAACAAATTGCAGGAATACCTCTTGCAACTCATAAAGAGTGTTCAACTCTTGTTTTAGGCGCAGGTCCAAGAGATAAATTACCGGCAGCCCCTAATGGGGGATTTGCTGAGGGACAGCGCATTCTTTCGCCATTTGGCGTTATTCACTATCTTGTATTAGAAGCAGAAGGGTTTGTCAACGTTAGCCCTTCTCTAAAGCAGACTGATACTGATTTGCCTTTATTGTTGCTAGAAGACAAGAAGGCAACAGTAGAGGTATTTTCTTTGTCGTCTGACGCTGTGAAGTAATACTGTAGTTTGATAACTGAACCGATTGGTGTATATGAAAACAAACGAAGATTTTGGCAAGTTTTCGCTACCGACAGAAATATGGGTTGTTGCTTCTAAAAGACATAATGGCGAATTGCCAGATACTCGTAAAATATTAGGAATGGGCTACCCCCAAGGGCCAAAGGACAAGAAATGGGGAGAATCCGTATTTTTCAATGTTAAAGAGGACGCAGAAGCCTTTTTAGCGGCGATTGACGAAGAACTTCGCAAATACTTTGGAGTATTTAGAGCATGGATGGAGATAAAGGAAAAGGCTTAAAAACGGGTTGGGTTATTAAAGAAGAGATTGGCGAATGTGTTATTGATTCTTCTGTTTTTAAGATTTTGAGCAAAGTTGAGTTTGAGCAAGAATATTGAGCAAGTTTTGTTATTAGCAATCCTGACGCAGATTTTGAACCTTATATGTCTGATGAAGACGAAGAATACATTCCTTACCATTCGGAAGAAGGAATTTGAGATTATTCTTTGTAACTAGGGATAGTCTTTGCAGGGCCTATTAGTGCCACAAATAAACAATACACGGCTAACTCAATGGTAGAGCCTTGAAAAGGTCTGCTATTACTTCGCACTTTGGCGAAAGCCAAAAACCGTAGCGGAATACTTTCAAGGGGTTGTAGGTTCAAGTCCTACGCCGTGTACTAATTAACAAAAGGAGTTTAGTAATGTTGAAAGCTGACGAGGCGAATAAGATGTATCTCGCCGCAACGCAAATATGCAAGGCCAATCAACACGGTCTTATTGATACCATGCTTAGTAAAGTCAAAATAGAAGGTATGCCTCAAGACATTATGACTATTTATCTTGATTCAACTCTTGACGAACAGAACAAGTTCAAGAACAGGAAAGACTTTGCTGAAAGATGCAGGAAAGAGCTTGAAGGCAGAGGCGAAAAGATAAACAGGAAGCTATCAAGGCTTCTCTAAAAGCGTGAAAGTGGATTGACGGTCAAGAAATGGCCGATATACTCTTTGTTGCTGCGAGAGAGTGTTCTCAAAGCAGCACCCATCCGGCTTAAAACAGGTCGAGCGGCTAGCCGGGACGCTCAATAGTAAATGGGAGTACGAAATGATGTACAGAGCAGGTTTGGTAGCTGTGATCGTGGCGAACGGCAAGATCGTTCGCGAAATGAATTCTGCGGGAACCTCAACGGTTTACCTGCCCTTTGGATGCGAATACAGCATCCGATTCAAGAACAACGAAACTCGTCGAGCAGTCGTCAGCGTAGAAATTGACGGCCAGGATGTCCTTTCTGGTCATCAGTTGGTCGTTGACGCTAACAGCGAAAGCGAAGTCAAGGGCTTCTTGGACGCTGGGGGTAATGTCGCAAAGAATGCCTTCCGCTTCATTGAGAAGACGAAGGAGATCAGCGACCATCGCGGCGACAAGATCAACGACGGAATTGTTCGCATTGAGTTCCAGTTTGAGGAACCACCCTACATTCCGCCTTACAATCCTCCGCGATTGAAGAAGGCTTATCCTTCTCCTCAGCCTCCTATTTGGTATGATTCTAGCTCATTGAGAAGCGCTAATGCTTCTATGGGCGGCGAAACCTTCTGCTCAGCGCAAGCTTTCTCTTGTCAGACTAAGGGAATGGCTCCTGACAATGACGCAGGAATCACTGTTGCCGGTTCTCATGTCAATCAGAAGTTTGGTACGACCTATACTGGCCGTCTTGACCCGACGAAGCATGTAATCGTCTTCGAGTTGAAGGGAGCAAAGAGCGACGGACAACCGATTGTTCAGCCTGTCTTAACTCGCAAGAAGGTGCAATGTCCTACCTGCGGTCGCCATGCGAAGTCAAGCGCTCGCTTCTGCTCTAACTGTTCAACTTGTCTCGTCTAAGGAGAGTTTATGCCTTGTATGGGTCCGGGAATGCCAGGTGATAAGGAAATCGATCAGGTAACTGATGAAGTCATGCAATTCCTCAAGGAAAAGCACAGAGTTCATGATATGCCGAAAGAGTTCCATACTGGTTTTACGGAACAGAACAGAGCAAAAGAACGAGCCAAGCTGCGAGAAGCGATAAAATCACTTCTTGACGGTAGAAACTGTGAAGAGTTCTGACTACAATCCCCGTAGAGTCGAAAGGCTTTGCGGGGCTTTATGTTTACAGCATACTTCATTGCAGCGCATCTCTATCTCAACCAACCTCAAAAGGTTGAGGAGCCTTGCGCGAAGATTGTTCAAGTCGCTAAGGTTGAACAACCTGATTTGATCAAGTGGAATCTACAATATTTCCATGACGCAATGCAAAGAGACGACCGGCAGGACATGGAAAAGTTTGCCTCTCGTTCTATTGAGTTGTTGAAGCAGCATAAGGAATATGCGGCTTATCTTCGAGTTCACAACAAGGATGAGTATTTCAAGTTGATGAATCTTCGCAAGGTGATTCCGCCGCCTTTGAAGGTTGAAACGCCGATAGAGAAGGGAGCGGTTTGTAAGAACTGTCCGCCTCAGAAGGCTTATCAACCAACGAGACGGTACATCATTCCTGGACAGCAAATTCCCCGCAGAAGAGATAATCTTCCGGGTAATCGTTAAAGGGGCCGATACTGGCATTCGATTTAGGAGTTAGATAGGAACGTTGCAGGTCGAGGAGCATGCAGGCCTCGTAAAAAGCATGCAAAACATTAGCTGGCAACAGCACTTTCGCAATGGCTGCCTAATTAAGGCAACCCGCAAACCCTAAGACGCAGATATCGGGGCGAGCGCAAAACTTCTGCTGGACCTGACCCAAACTTTCTTCAGTAAGTCAGGTTGAGATTAGAGAAGGACGCTCTCAACGGATAATGTTGGTGTTAGACGTTGAGCTAAGACAAACCATCAAACAAACCTGTAGTAGCGCCTGGAAGATTCGCTAAAGACTGGGGTTCGAATCCCCACGGCTCCATTTGAAAACCTGAAGCTGTAGCTCAATGTAGGCAGTTTCTTGTTGGTAGTGTACATATCCAACGTTAAACTCCTGCTATGGATAGAGCCGTCGCACCATAAGAACGACAGGTTGTGGGTTCGAATCCCATCAGCTTCTTTGAAATAGAGATTACAGTCATGAACTTCTTTGAACGAATCAAAAGCCGAGGACTCGTTGCTCAAGTCTCTAATGAAGAGAAACTTTCTTCTCTTCTGGATAAGAGAATCGCTGTCTACTGTGGCTTTGACCCAACTTCAGACAGTTTGACAGTTGGTAATCTTCTTGCGCTTGTTACCCTTAAGAGATTCTCTCAAGCTGGTCATTTTCCAATTATTTTGATTGGTAATTTCACTGGGATGATTGGAGATCCAACTGGAAGAAGCGCTGACCGTCCTCAACTTTCTGCTGCGCAGGTTCATATCAACTCTCAAAAGATTGCTGCTCAAGCAATTAAAGTTGTTGGCGAACCCTTCCAGATTGTTTTCAATGGTTCGTTCTACGAGACGCAGAACGTTTTGCAGTTTATGCGAGACGTTGGTAGCTTGTTTACCGTCAACTCTATGCTCGCAAAGGACTCTGTTCAGAACAGGTTGAACAGCGGCGGTCTTACATTCACTGAAATGAGTTACTCGCTCTTTCAGGCAGCAGATTTTGACTTCCTGTTTCAACAGCTTGGTTGCGTTCTTCAAATTGGAGGAAGCGATCAATGGGGTAACATCTGCGCAGGTATTGAACTTTGCAATAAGCGAGGTCATGAGGTTTTTGAGCTTACCTTCCCGCTTGTTACAAAGAGCGACGGAACTAAGTTCGGCAAGTCTTCTTCTGGTGCTATTTGGTTGGACCCAAAGAAAACATCCGTTTGGGATTTCTTCCAGTTTTGGGTAAATCTTCCCGACGATAACATTGAGAACCTATTCAAGATGTTCTCTTTGAAGTCAGATGACTTTGTAAGAACGATTATCGACGGTCATAGAAGAGACCCTTCTACAAGAATGATCCAGTTTACGCTTGCGCACGAAATGACAGAGCTTGTTCATAGTCTTGCTGACGCATACAAGTGTCTCAATGTCTCTAAGGCATTGTTCCAAGACGATTGGGAAAGCTTGACTGCTGAGGAATTTGAGCTTGCTGCTGAGATTTCTGGCGTGATTGAAGCAGAAGAAAACTCTTCTGTTGTTGACTTACTTGTTAGCAGTGGTCTTGCAACCAGCAAATCTGACGCCAACAGGCTTATCAAGTCAAATGGTGTAACTGTTAATGGAAATACAGTTACAGATCCGATGCTTAAGGAAGTAACATTCTTTCACGGAAAGTTTCTTATCTTGAAAAAGGGTAAGAAGTCTGTGAGAATTGTTAGGAGAAAAGAAGCATGCATGATTGGATAAGGATGACTCCCATGTAGTAACCCTACATGGAGAGTCAAATGGACAGAGCAGAACGCAGGTTTCGAACTGAAAAGATAGCAAAGAAGCGCTTTCGCAGAATGTATTGCGATTTCCACGGCACACCGAGGGCCTGGTTTTTCCGTCGTTATGACGAGAAAGAGCGAGCGATAAAGGCTGGTATTTGCAAAGATAGCAAATACACCTGGCGCTGTCGTTGCGATTATTGCTTGGGTCGAGTCTTCCTCAAGCAGAGCATTGCTGACCAGAACTTCCGAGAGCAAATGGAGGAAGCGGAAGCTAACTTTCCGCCTCCAAACGTATTAGATTCCAGTAGTGTTGGTCCTTATGACTGGGACCATGAAAAATGGAGTTTATACGTTTGTCCTTGGAGAAGTTGCTGGCGCAATGCTTTTCACACTCCAAAAGTCAAATTAAAGCACAACGGTCGATAACTAAAGGTTTCGGTTGTTGTTGCGCGGAAATTAAGCTTGCGCTCTAAGAAATTTCTCTTAGCCGCAGGTGGGAATCTGCATGGAGATTGATAATTCAGCAATACTGTCTTCATTCATGTTATTAACAATTCTTTCTGTTTTGATAGAAAGATCTTTGGCTTTATTTTTCGAACAGAAACATATAAGAAAGCTTCTTGAAGGCAAGGGTATAAAAGAAATCATTGCTTTTGGTGTATGTTACTTTGTATGTACGCAATGGTCGATTGACATGATATCAATGATTCTGAAAATGGAACCTGGTAAGACAATTGGTTTTGTACTCACAGCCGCTGCTATTGCAGGCGGCAGTAAAGCCTCCATAACGCTTTTCAAGGACGTAATAGGGGTCAGTAAAGTAAAGAAAGAAGGAGAGAAGAATGAATCTTAGTTCCGCCAGCGCAAAGAAAACGCCAATAAGCGCAAAAGCAAAAGTGGCGTCTAAAGTTTTGATAGCAGCTTTACCAACAACAGCATCTGGTATTTCATATCCGTTGCCTCTTCCTGGTATTTTGGCAAGCACAGAAGCTGCTCAACCATTATTTGAGAAAAAAAGCGAAACTGTTCTTAGACTTAATAATCCTCATTTTGCGAGCGTATTCTGCCTTGTTCCTCTTTCAACGCCGCCTAGCTGCTCTGCTATGACAACTTTAGACGCTTGGGTTACAGACGGTAAGTATAATTACTGGTCCGGTGTTCCTTCTAATAGCGGAGGTAACTCTCAGCTTGCTTGGGGAGGTTCTTGGCCCGCAACCGGAGCAGTTGATTGGCGCTCAGGCGGTTCTTTTGATATAGTCTTTCCTGTTGGAGGACTTTATTGGATAGAGTCTCGAAGTCCTGATCTTGTCGTTCAGAATACATTTGTTGATACAAGATATCCAGTACCAAACGTTCCTTCTGGATTCAATGCTCAAGATATTGGTTCTCAAAGAGTTAAGTTTGATTGGCAAGACACTTCAAATAATGAAACAGCCTTTCATATTCTTATTGAACAAATGGTTGGAGATAAATGGATAAAGCTTCCTTATCAGCGAGCAGCAAAAGACGCAAATACTCTTACATGGCAAACTCAGGCTGGCTATTACAGATTCGCAATCAGGTCCGCCTTATCAACTTCTGACGAAGTGGTTTCTTTTAATCGAAGAGTTCCTTCTAATGTTCTTGGAGGAGAAGTAAAGACTGAAAGCTTCACTGTTCCTGGTGTTGTTAAGTATTCAAATCAAACTAACTGGAAGTATTTGCTTGTAAATGGAACATTTGCAAATCCTATTGCTCCTACAAACTTTGGAGGGACAATGAAGGCAGATAAGTCTTTATTCTTCGTTTGGCAAGACAATTCCAATAATGAAAGTGTTTTTCATATTCTTGAAGACAAGTTTGTTGACGGAGCCTGGGTAAGGCAACAGCAAATCAGAGTTCCTGCAAATCGTATTTCCTGGACTATTCCTCCCAAAACAGCAGGTAGATATCGTTATGCGATTCGTTCAGCATACAGTTTTCCTGACACATCAATAGTACGAACTTCTTCAGTTTCGAACTGGATTGAGTTTGTGATTCCTTGATAGTCACAAAAAATTGGACAAGATTGATGAACAGCGGTATGATTCCTCATGCCGCTGTTCTGCTTTGGGGAGGACTAAACTTCTCAAGGGAATCTGAAAGGAAAAGGAATCCTCTCTATGTCGAACTCAACGATTGAAGCGATGCTTGCCAAGACTTTCGAACCGCATTGGCTCGTTGGACCTGCTTTTGTCCAACCGAAGCTTGACGGCATGCGATTGATTTGGACTGGTAGCGAGTTGATCAGTCGTAATGGCAAGCCGATTGTCGGAGTTCCGCATATTGCCGCAGAGCTTGAGCGGAACTACAAGGGAACTCCTCTTGACGGCGAATTGTATGCCGACCGGACTGCCGCAGGTTTTGATGAGGTTTGCGGAAATATTCGCCGAACCAAGAACATTCAACCTGACACTCGTATTCAGTATCATGTTTTCGACCTTCCGATTGAAGGCGAAAGCTTTACTCAGCGTTGGATGCGAGCGCACAAGACTGTCAAGCAGGACGGTTTCTTGCGTCTTGTTGATACCCGCCGTCTTGACGACTCAATGATTGAGCTTGTCAAGAACAACCTCGAAGCAATCGAGAACGATCCATCCGTTCGCCAGCAGGTTGAAGATTCGCTTAATGTTTTCATGTCCCAGGGTTATGAAGGGACCATGATTCGTATGGCTGAGTCTGAATACGACTTTGGCGGACGAACCAGCGACCTTCTCAAGGTCAAGAAGTGGTTTGACGAAGAGTTCAAGATTGTTGGTGTCGTTCAGTTGGTTCGATACCAGAAGGTTATCGTTCCGCCGAAGACTCCTGGCGCAAAGCGGTATTCTGATGGTACTTGGTACAAGAACGGCGACGGAACTCCTGACCAGATGGTTGGGGCCATCGTCTGCGAATGCGAGCATCCCAAGACCAAGGCCAAGCAAACCTTTGAGGTTGGTACTGGCATGACCAATGAGCATCGAACAACTTACTGGAATGACCAGCGGAATCTCGTTGGCAAGATGCTGACGGTTAAGTTCCAGGAAAAGACAAAGGACGGCATTCCTCGTTTCCCTGTTCACAAGGCAATCCGAGATTACGAATGAAAAGTGAAAGAATAAAGCCAAGCGCTTGTCCGCATTGCGGAAAAGTGCTTGACTGCGCTTCATGTCTTGACGAACCTGAAGCAAAACCAAAAAAGGGAGATCTTTCAGTTTGCGTTGGCTGTAACTCAATCCTCGCATTTGAAGATGACCTGAGTTTGCGGTCTTTCAGCCATGACGAACTCAACTCTCTTCCTGATGAGCATAAAAGAGTCATATTGCGAACTAGGCAGATGGCTCTTGATATGAAGTCCGGTTTCAGTTGGAAGATATAACAAGGAGCTACAAATGAAGCGAAAGCTTTTAGGGGTTATTGGCTCGCTCGCTATTGCCGGTAGCGTAGTTGCCATGCTGGGGACTACAAGCGCTGAACAACCTGCAACTCGAACAGATGGCTTTGTTCCTTTTCCGGCTTGGGTCAACGATACTTCATCAACCGGCAGGTATCAGACTTCGACTTCAGGTTCTGATCTTCGAACAATCATGCTCATGAGAGAAAGAGTTGTTGTTCCAAACACAACTCCGCCTCAATTCACAACTCAACCTGTGTGGATTGATACGAACTTGATTTCAGAGATTCATCCCGCCCCCTCAAACGGTCCTCATGCAGGACATACTTACGTTATCATTGTTGAGCCATATACTCAAACAAGGGTAATGGAGGGGCCTCCTGAGAACTATGCCTGGGTTTGGGCAAGAATAACTCTCAAGAAGGTTTACGCAGTTCCGACAACTCCAATGCAGTAATGAGGTTCCATGCTTTGTCCTGATTGCAAAGGCGAAAAGGAAATCAAGATATTTCCCAAGCTCACAAAGCAGGGGAAGGTTATCTGCACTCTTCCTTGCGACCGTTGCAAGCAAACAGGTAAAGTTCCTAATCAAATGGCCGAATGGATAAAGCTTGGCTCATATCTTCGAGAGCAACGCAGGAAGGCCAAGTTGACTCTTCGAGATTTTGCCAAGAAGGTTGGGGTTAGCGAGTTACTTCTTTCAAACGCTGAAAGAGGAATCATTGACCCGATGGAGTTTGCGAACGTTGTCTTTGACAACATTGCAAAGAAAGGATAGTATGCCATACGATCCAAGACCCGTCAGCGAAGGCGGAAACAAAGGCATTGACGAACTGTTTTCCAGAAAGGCTCGGAAAGGTCATTTCCGAGTTATTTCTGTTGACACGTTTGACGGCGGCGATTGCTGTCATGGCGACAGGAAGACAATGGAACGAGCAATGACTCTTGCAAAGGCTCATTGCGGGACCATGCAGAAGTGTTACATCTACGACGACCAGGGCAAGTGTGTCTGGTCAGGTGGTAGTTTCTAGGAATAGACATGGGTGGATATATCAAACTTGTCTTCCGTGATGAAAATGATTCAGTCAGGAAGGCTGTAGTTTGGACTAATCCAACTCCGCATGAAATCCATTCCATGCGCATGCTCAACAAAGACCGGGCGCTCATAGACGAAATGTTTGCGTACCCAATTGAAAAAGAGCATGCAGTTAACTCTTCAATGGCTCCTGACGAATACGGTATTATCGTAATCGACTGGAAACTGAACAAAATATCAGCCTGTAGTCATTATACAGGAATTGGAAGAGTTGGTTCTACATGGATGAGTTATCCAGAAATGTTTGGACCTGATCATGTAGAGGAGATGACGCTTCTTGCCAATAATAACCGGATTCTTTCTTTAGCAAGGTTGACGGATTCTGCTCGAAAGCGAAAGAATCTTGTTCTTGAGAAAGACTCTGATTGGGAGGATGGTCCAAGTCTTGTTGGTAAGTCATTTAGCGAAATAAACAAAATCGCTGATGAAAACTTCAAACAAGATATCAAGCAGAAAAAGCCAAAAGGACACAGATCTTTCTTCTTTGTTAGATTTGATATGAGGCCTTTTGAAGTCCTAAACTTCCGAGACGGCCCTAGTGGTTTCAAAGCAATAAAGAAGATGCTTGAACAAGACGGGTTTCAAGTTGACGGAGATTGGTCAGAGCATATCAAGGAGCGGGTTCTAAAATGACGCAGCCGATTATAACCAAAGAACAGCTTCTTGATCAGGCTTCTCAGTTTGTCCTTGACCCTGCTGGACAATTTGTTCTCAGAAGGTGGAATGGAGATACGCCAGATAACCAGCCTGCTTGGGTCATTTCAGATACATGGGCTTACGCCCAGTTTTTGAATATGGAAGGCAAGTGGGAGGAGAAAAAAGACAGCGACGAATGGCGCAAGAAAGTTCTCTGGTCTGAGCCTCTTGCTGCTGCTAACTTTTACTATGGCTGGCGGAATCAGTTCTATTGGATTTATGTCAAAGGCGCTGGCGATAGAACTTGGTATTACCAGCTTTTTGGTAAAGACAAGGAAAAGGTGGAAACAGAATACATTGCTCTGCAATCAAAGCGTCCAGGACTTCATTGGATGCTTGTCGGCCCTGACCGCAAGATTATCAGAGAAGACGTAGGTTCAGAAAAGCAAAAATGGGTTGAATACCCATTGAATGTTGTACCGGAGAAGACATGAAGATTGTTTTACCAGAATTTGCTCTCAGTCACTTCGACGCAACGAAGCATCAACCCGCTATTCCTGGTATTACGCCAGAAGAGTTTGAGAAGGAAATCAACCTTCGTCAACCTATTCTTACCTTACCAGGTTATGCTCCGTTTTGCAAGTTGTTTTTCTTTGAGAACTGGACTAATGCCCAAGCGGGTATTATCCCAATTACAAATGACGTTTTGCCTTTTGTGAGAAGCGAATATGAAGCTCGTCGAGAAACTGAGCTTCCGGTTCTCATGAGATACTTTCCTGGCGATATGCTCAATCTTGCCGCGAAGTATCTCTGTGTTATTGTCTATGACAAGGCACAAATGCAGAAGGAAGGAACCGTAATCAACGCTGACTACGCAGTTGTCAACATTCTTCGTCTTATGACGCTGGAAGAGCCGCCACTTCCCCCTATTACCATGATGCGTAATGCTCTTGGTGTCTCTGAGGGCGGTAGCGGCGTTCCGCTCGATAGAGATAAGTACAAAGCCTCTGTTGAGTTCTGGAGCAATAATGTAGCAGTTAAGCCAAAAAGTCTCTGATAATCAAATGAAACGCGCTCTCAACATGGGAAAGCACACTAGCACTTCTTCGGCTTTACGGTCGAAGTTGGAAGCTTTGTTTCGCCAACCTGGTGTTGATAGAATAATCATTGGTATCAGCGATGGCTGCAAGCATTCCAGGAAAGATGGAGATTTGAAGTTTCAAAGACAAGAAAACAAGAAGCTCTATCTTAATGGGTATGGGAGTGCCGGTGTAACAAGACTGGTAATCATACTTAAAGATGATGCCAATTCCGAAAATATCAAGAAATGGATTGAAGAAACAAACTCGTAAAGAGAGTTGACCTATGAAAGCAGTATTTCAAGCGAATAATGGAAAGGTCTTTGATGACGAAGCAGATGCTCGTCATGAAGACAGGTTCATAGAAGAGGTTAGCGCCCTTCTTGCGCCTTTCAAAGATTCTGATATCAAACCTGGCGAGTTTGTTCAAAGAAACAGCGAACAAGTTCAATCTTTGATTGACAAGACGTATCGGCTGCTTCTTCGATACTATGGCGCTAGTTCAGAAATTCCAAAGCTCTGGAAGCAAGAGCCGAGAGGTTTTGTCGGCAGGTATCTTGACGACGGAGATAGTCCTGCATACTCAATCTATGGCATTCTCTTGTCAATAGACAACAAGAACCGCCAGTGGCAACAACCTTACTACGCTTTGGCTGCAAACAGGGGAGAGTATCCCCGATGATTACTTTCAGAGAAATCGTTTCTCTTGCCAAGCATGGACATCTAAAGAATTGCCGGTTTATTCCTGGTGATTCTGGTAATGTTCCCATTCAGGTTGACAAGAATGGCGTTGCCTACTTCGATCATCCAGTTCGCCAAGACGGTGGCGGCGGAAGGATACTTCTTTCAGAGATATCTCAGGAAGAAGCAGAAAGGATTGAAGCGGAAAACGATTACTATTCTGTTCCTGTATGGCACGATCTTCTTGACGAGTATCGTAGAGGACAGGAGCAATTGGCGAAAAGCATGCCAAGAGCAGGAAAGGTTGAGTAATGTCTGAAACCGAACCAAGAGCCTATACTGCCGAAGAAGAACGCAAGAGATTTCTTGACCACATCTGTGGTATGATTTCTTATTGGAATAGCGAGGGAAACTCGAATGTTCCAAAAGAATACGATTCTAGGCAGCGTATGGAAGGTTTGGTGCATAGCATTCTTGTCATGCTTGATGGCGGAAGCGGAGACATGCCAGCGTTTGACATTTATCCTGCGCCGCATCCAGACGACAAAGAGTTTCATATTTCAAACCGAGAAAACTGGCACGATCCTGAAGTTCTCATCAATGACTGCCAGCTTCATGACGAATACAACGCAATGAGCAGAAGAGCAAGTTATGAGCGCAAGGGAAGCAAACCAGGGTAAAAAACTGCTATCACGGGACGATTTCCGTGAAGGCGTTTTCCTGCGCGACAAGAAAACTTGCGTCATTTGTGGTCAACCCGCTGTAGACGCTCATCATATTCTTGAGCGTCGTCTCTTTTCAGACGGCGGTTATTATCTCAACAATGGATCAAGTCTTTGCGGGTCTTGTCATCTCAAGGCTGAAATGACAACAATCTCTGTTGAAGAGATCAGGACTGCTTGCGGAATCCAAGAGAAAGACAAGGTTATACCTGAGCATCTTTATGATGATCAGGTATATGACAAGTGGGGTAATCCTATCATGCCGAATGGTAGGAGGCTTAGAGGCGAACTCTTTGACGACCTTTCTGTTCAAAAGATTCTAGACGAAGGCGGTGTTCTCAATCTTTTTAGCAGGTATGTCAAGTATCCGAGAACTTATCACCTGCCTTGGTCGCCAGGAGCAACTGACGACGACAGGATCATTAAGAGCGCTGATGTATTCAAAGACAAAGAAGTTGTTGTAACCGTTAAGATGGACGGCGAAAACACTACTATGTATAATGACTACATTCATGCTCGCTCATTAGCTGATAAAAAGCACTGGTCAAAGAGTTGGGCAAAGAACTTTCATGGTCAAATTGCTCATGAAATTCCAGAAGATATGAGGTTGGTTGTTGAGAACCTGTATGCCAAGCATTCGATTCTTTACAATGACCTCGAAAGCTATGTCTATGGAATTTCTGTTTGGCAAAACTTAACTTGTCTTTCATGGGATGAATCGTGTGAATGGTTTGGTCTTCTTGGGATTCCTGTCGTTCCTATCCTTTATAGAGGGGTTTGGGACGAGAAGAAGATCCGGTCTATTACTTTGGATTATGAAAAACAGGAAGGCTATGTTGTTCGCTTAACCAGCAGCTTCCATTATAAGGATTTTTCTCGTAGCGCAGCTAAATTTGTCCGTAAAGGACACGTTACTGCCAATGAACATTGGTTCTTTGGGAATGCTGGAGAAACCAATAAACTAAAAATAACCAGTAATTCTTGATATACCACGATCACGGTATATCAAAATTAGCACCTACTAAGTCCTCTCTTTTTGGGAGGACTTTGCTTTTTTAATCAGGACTAGGTAAAGACGGTGTTGGTTGTAAGAGAAAGAGAATACTATGGCAGGAACTGTTAAACTAGGAAGATATTTCTGGGAAGATATTATTGACGTTCGCAAGGGAGCGGACGGCTATCTTGATTTTCCAGCGCAAACTGGCGAGCAAATTATCTATTTAGATCCGCTGAATGGAAGCGAAGCCAATGACGGTCTAACTCCTTCTACGCCGAAGAAGTATCTTTGGCCTGTTATGTTATCTTTATATCCTCCCTATGTAGCAAGATGCGTTAGGATTAGAGTTAAAGCAGGTACAACAATCAAGCTTGATCCTGATTTGGTAACGAATCTTCATAGATTTGGAGAATATGGAGCAAGTAATCTAAGTCAATCAGGACTTGGAGAAACGCAGCGATTCATATTTGAGCCTTATGGGACTCATGCAAGCGGTCGCTTTTTTGTTGAAAGTTCAACAGCGGGCGGAGGCTGTTTATTATTACAAGGCGAAGTTTCATATGTATGTTTTAGGTCTTGCGAGTTCATGAGTGATCCACGAGTTAATGCGTCAACAATACTAACGCAAAACTATGCAATACAGCATACAATATATCATGATTGTCATTTTAGAAATGGCGCAGGCGGCGCGGCTTTGCAGGGCATAGATAGTTTTCAACTGAATACAGTCTTTTGGAGATGTACTTTTGCTGACGCTCATAATACAAACGTTGGAAGCGATTCGTCTGGTGTCTTTGTAGGCGGCACTCATAACGGTCTTCTTTTTCATGAATGCGTTTGGGGTTATAATGGGTGGAATAGACATAACACTTCTCAACGAATATCTTTTCAAGGAACTCCTAATACCGGAAGTTTCAATGTTGTTTTTCGAGAAGAAGTAAGCGATCCTTTAGATTATAACCTAAATGCTGAAGATGTACAACATAAATTAGAAATAATGGCAACCATTGGAAGTGGTAATGTTGTTGTTACAAAATCAGGTAATGATTGGATTATTAATTTTGTTGGAGTCTTTGCAGGCGAATCCATTCCTTTGCTTGAAATAATCAATAGCGCAGTAAATGTTGGTATGATTGTTGTTACAGGAAAAACTCCTAGAAACCACAATATCTATAATAACTCTGGCGCTTGCAATGTTATGTATAGAAATTGTATTTCTGCATTTGGCAGCGCAACAGGATTCCAGCTTAGAGGTAACAATTCAACGATTGTAAATAGCCTTGCGCTTATGAATCCAATCAATCTTACTTTCGGTCATGCCGGTCCTCCTCATAGCGTCAATATAGATATGACTGCTACGCAAGCCTTGAATCCCAATAACTCCGCGGACGTTGTTTTGAAGTTTACAGGAAGTAATTCTTTGTATGCTTTCTCTGACGGAATGAGAGTTTATATACGAGGAGTTACTGTTGGTACTGGCTCAATGAAGTACAATACATCAACAGGAAACTATGATATTCCAATAACAGTTCTTGATGGTATTTGGGAAGGCGACGACGTAGAAGTTCTTGAGTATGGAACTAAGTTTAAGGTGAGAGCTAGGGTTACAAGTATATCAACAACTCCTGGCCTTACTAATGACGGCTGGGGAGGTGTATCAGGCGGTCAACCTTCTGTGTTCTTTGAACCAGTTGCATTTATGTCAACTGGTTTAAGTCGTTATAACGTTGTTTATGGAGGCGGCGATATCAATGCTGACGGAGGAAGAGGTTGGGGAGAGGCAATAGGTCGTTCTGTTTCTGCTAGAATAGAAAGAGATGTTTGCTTAAATGGTACAGGCTCTTATGCTCTTGGTTTTTCAATGACTTCTGATCCTTATGTTGGAGTTGACCCTCTTGTTCAGACAGGTAGCGATGCTAATTTTGGCTTTGAAGCTGACGGCTTGATTGTTTCTAATTGGAAGGGAACAAGTAATAGTGGTTCTGCGATGTATGTTACAAGAACAGCTAATGAGTTTGAGATTTTACGCAATTGCTACTTCCTCGCTGACGCTTCTGGAAGCCATTATGTTGCAGATTTACCATTGACGGTTGGAACTGGCGGAGCAATATCAAGTTTCAATAACATTACTTATTGGAAAGAAACCGCAAATATAAACACTGGTTGGTTTAAGAGAAACTCTGGTTTCGTAACTCAATCTGTTTATGAATCAGAAAGAGGAATTGGTATTTATACCAAACCTTCTTGGTTTGACGCATTAGCTTTGAAAACCATGTTGCTTTATCTTTCGCAAAATGGAATTGATATAACTGATATGTCAGACGAAGATGCATGTAAATACTTTGTTGATAACGCTCTTATCATGGGAGATCCTGAGTTTGGCGGACCAGGATATCCGACTATTTGGACTTCAGCAGCTTTTAATGCTTGGATTAGGTCTGCTTTTGCTACTCAGCTTGGTTGGGATGTTAATCCTGATTATACTACAAATCAAAGACCTATAGCTCCAACTTATTTGAAGTCTCTAACTGAGGGTGATGATTTTATTGTTGACTTTATTCCTCCTCCAGGTCAAGACCTTGAATATGTTCTTGAGTTTTCGATTGATACTAGATCAGTATCTAGATATGAAGAATATGGGTCTTTGAGAAAATTTGCATACGCAGTTGGTTCTTCTGATATCTCTAATCATCCTGACTCAACTCTTGCATTTAGAGGTATAAAGAGAATACGCATAGCTAAGGCCTCTCTTCCTTCTACTGTAAGAAATGATCTTGGTCAAACATACTACGGCTTCTTTAGTTTGTATGCCAGAACTTCTTTTGGCGACGGTAATAGAAGCATTATGTTGACATTCAAGAACAATAAGAGCCAAGGTTCGAGAACTGATTTACAGCTTTCTAATCAAAGCACAGTTGTATTCGAATATGGGTTGAATAGTAATTGTACTTCTTACAAGTTGCTAAGGTCCGCAACTAGAGGCGGTCCTTATACGCAAGTTGCTACGTCAACAACTCAATACATTCAAGACCAGTCTCCTATTCCTGGTGATTGGTATTACACCGTTCGTGGTGTAAGTAGCGGATACGAGACCTGGTATAACGAAATTACAGTAACAGTTTCCTCTGACGGAGGGGCGACTCCTACAAAGCCTTCTATTGATGATTTGATCATAATTATGAATAACAAACTTGGAAGATCAAATTGTTGGGGTGATTTCAATAAAACGTACAAGTATTGGAGATTCTTGTCTGAACATTGCAAAATAGGTGGCTTCTATAAGCCAACTGATTTACCTTCTGCGCCAATTCCATCCGATTATCCAGATATCAACTGTTAAGGAGAATACAAATGTTTGCATTACTTGCTTTAGTAGCGGCCTTACTCGGCGGAGCGCAACAACCTCAAAATGAGACTCCAAATGACGAACCATATGTTGTGGTTTACAACATCAAAGACCTTGAGTTTGTTGTAAGAGATTTTCCTAATGTGCCAGAAATGGATCTTAACAGCGTATTGAATAACAATGGCGGTAGTCCATTTAGGAATCCTCCTCAAACACAACAACCAACAAAGCAAAGCAATCCGCAAAAAATTATGAACCTCATTCAAGCGGTTGTTGAACCAGAAGCGTGGGGAGACACAGCTACCATGCGATATTGGAATGGCAATTTGATTATCAAGGCTCCAAAAAGAATTCATGACCAAATCGAGTGATTTCGGCTATTGAAGTATTCGTATTTTGCCGTTAATGTCTCCTAGAACTCATACCCAAAGGAGATTTGAATGGCTGTACTTGAATACATTTGGTTAGACGGTTACGCCCACAATAAAGAACATCCGAATGATGTTGCAAACTTGAGGGCGAAGATTAAGGTTATTCCAGAGATTGATAAGATTACATCGCTTGAGGAAATTCCAGCATGGAGTTTTGACGGCTCAAGCACAATGCAGGCTTCAGGAAACAAAAGCGATTGCGTTCTGAAGCCTGTTTACTTTTGTGAAAATCCATTAGCTTTCTATCCCAATCATGGTTCTTATCTTGTTATGTGCGAGGTTATGAATCCTGACGGAACTCCTCATTCTTCTAATACAAGAGCAAAGCTTGTTGAGACATGGAAGAAGTATAAGCATCATGAGATGTGGTTCGCTCTTGAGCAAGAGTATGCAATATATGACCAGTACGGCGAGAATCCTTATGGATGGCCTGAGAATGGTTATCCCGCTCCGCAAGGTCGTTATTATTGTGGCGTAGGCTCTGACGTTGCTTGGGGTAGAAACATTAGCGAAGATCATTTAGCGGTTTGTCTTGATATTGGCCTTCCAATTTCAGGCACGAATGCGGAAGTCATGCCGAGCCAATGGGAGTTCCAGATGGGACCAGGCGAAGCTCCAACTATTGCTGACCAATTTTGGATTGCTCGTTTCTTGCTTAACAAGATTGCGGAAAAGAGCAGGGCAACAATCAAGCTAGACCCAAAGCCTGTTAAGGGTGATTGGAACGGAACAGGTTGCCATATCAACTTCAGCACTAAGGAGATGAGAGAAAAGCTTACAATGGCTGACGTTGAAACCATTTGCGGCGCTCTTGAAAAGAACATTCAAAAGCATCTTGCTGTTTATGGCAAGAACAACGACCAAAGATTGACTGGTAAGCATGAAACATGCTCAATTAACCAGTTTAGATTTGGAGAATCGGATAGAGGCGCTTCTATTCGTATTCCACCAGGAATTCTTGCCAAGGGCAAAGGTTATCTTGAAGATCGTCGTCCTGCTGCAAACATTGACCCGTATGAGGCTTGCGAGGCACTTCTTTCAACTGTTTGCGGAGTTTACCAGACGGTCTAAAATCTACGTTTTAGGAATAAGGCCTTGGTGGATTTTCCATCAAGGCCTTATTTTGTGGTCGATACTAGCCTATAGTTCCTTGAGTAGTAAAGCTCGACTCTTCGCGCCACTTCTGCAAAAGAGGCTGGCGAGGAAGTTCGGGGCTGCATAGCTTAAGGTAGGAGGCCTAAACAGCCGTTTGCACTACCGAGGCAGTAACCGCATGTAAGCCGTAGTAGGTGAGCTATACGATTCGGCGGGTAGCGGGCAGCAGGCTATAAACGCTTGCCGTTCTTCGGAACGAGAGAAATGAAGAGTTAGAAACAGAACCCCGGCTATGAGGCTTTACTACTCGATTTTATGGATGCAGGATACTATGACAGAGGCGAGTCCAACGCCGCCTACGTTCAAAGAACGAAGGAATACGCTATCCTGCGCCAAGGAACTCCAGAAGAACAAGCAGAACTAAGACGCCTCTGGATAGAGGCTAGCGAGTTGGCTGGTCAAGACTGGTGCGAATACTCTAAGCGCAAAACAACCGATGAGGGAATTGAAAAATCGGTTACTTTGTTAGTTAGATATAGATCGCTCCTGTCAGCCATTCGCCATCGAGAGGAACAAAGTAGAAGGTCAAAGGAAAATGAGTGATTCTGGAACATTCGCTTCGATTCTGGAGTATTACCTTATGATTGTCGGTTCTTTAGCTGTTGCACTGGTCTTGGCAATCTTGGGCTTTTTTCTAAGTCCTTGGTTCTTTATTGGAACAGGTTTGATTTTGTTTATTGTTTTTGTTTATCTTCCATTGTCAAGGGCTTCGAAAAAGCTTGATGATGAAATTGAAAAAGACAAGATGAGAAGTCGTATTAGAGACCTTCGCTAGTTGCAAGTGGCTCCCAAGAGGCCTACACTTGAGAGTCTATGACTGATCGAGAAACTCCAACCTTCCAAGAGCTTCACCCATACGGTTTAGAACCTGAGCAGATCCAGAATGCTCTCTGGGTCTTGCTTGCTTTAATGCTTTTTGCCATCATCGCCTACGTCTTTACTGCTATTAGGCAGGTAATGGATTTTGGAGCAAGCACCCGAACTCTCATGGGTATGAAGCCCAAGAATGACAGGAAAGACAAGAGAGAGCGTGAAGCTCGGGCTGAAATCAAGAAGATTGTCGAAAGACAAAACAGGAACAACCCTTCGTAGTAACGAGAAAGAAGAACTAAACTTTCTCAAAAGAAATAAAGAACAGATATGGACGCAACCGAAATTCTCGCTATTCCTGAATCTCAGCCAGAACGCCTTTTCCCTAACTCAGAGGACGAGGCCAAGAGCTTATTCAGGGATATGGCAAAGCGGTGGCATCCTGACGTAAACAAAGACCCTCAGGCGCAAGCTGTCTTTGACCGCCTCAATAAGCTTTACGACAATGTTCTTGACAAGATCAAGAACAAAACCTGGTCAAAGCCTGGAGAGCTTTCTCTTCGAGGTAAAGACGGAAAAATTCGAACCGTCAAGTATCGTCGCAAGCACTCTTTTGAGCTTGGCGAAATGGTATATGGCGACAGGGTAATTTGCTACGTTGTCAAGCCCGAACACAAAGACCTGTTTGGGCAGTTTATGGAAACTGCAAAGCACGGTTTCAAGTACGAAAATGACGACATGAAGAACGAGATCGAAAGATACTTGCCCTCGATTCTTGATAGTTTCGAAACAGACAAGGGCGAGCATGTTGTTGTCCTGTCTAAGACTCCTGACGTTTTCTTACTGAAGGATGTTCTTGATTTCCAAAATGGAGAAATGAATCCCAAGCATGTTGCTTGGATTATGAGTAGCTTGTACAATCTCGCTTGCTATCTTAGCTATGCGGGTCTTACTCATAATGGTATTTCCGAGATGACCTGCTTTGTGTCTCCGAAGCATCATAGCGTCATGATTTTTGGCGGTTGGTGGTACTCTCGCAGAGTTGGTTCTAAGCTAAACGCTTTACCAAAGCTTTCTGCTGAAACAGCACCATCCGAAATGCTTCAAACCAAAGTGGCGGACTACAAGTTAGACCTTCGCCTTATTCGGCAACTTGGTCTAACTCTTCTTGGAGACCCGTCTGGATCTGTAATCATTCATACAGATAAGGCCCCTAAGCCTATGCTTGATTTCTTGCGAGGCATCACTCAAGGTGACGCAAGGCAGGATTATTCAAGTTGGGAAAAAGCTAGAGATAAAAGCTTCGGCAAACGTCGCTTTGTCGAACTTGAAGTTAAACCAAGCGACATTTACAAGGATTGAAATATGGGAAATTCACGTTGGGACAGCAACAGTTGGCAGGATTACAGCGCCTCAGTCGCTGCAACCCCTCGCGCTCAGGTTTTTACCAGCACGAATCTTGTTGACGGCTTGGACCCAAGCAAGATCAAGTTCAGAGAATCCTGCGACTCTCCGGCCAATCCTAAGTCAACGCCCGTCATGATTTTCGTTGACCAGACTGGCTCGATGGGAGAGCTTGCGGAACAGATCATCAAGCATGGTCTTGGCGTCGTTATGAAGGGTATCTATGACCGAAAGCCGGTCACTGATCCTCACTGCTTGGTTGGCGCAATTGGCGATAGCGCCAATCGAGAGCGCGCTCCTCTTCAGGTCAGCCAGTTCGAGGCCGCTGTTGATCCTCTCACTTCTCAGATTGAGAAGATTTACCTTGAGGGTAATGGCGGCGGCAACGGCGGTGAATCTTACCAGTTGGCCTGGTACTTCGCTGCTAACAAGACGAAGTGTGATGCAATCATCAATCGCAAGCGCAAGGGCTATCTTTTCACTGTTGGTGACGAGCGAGTTCACCCGACGTTGACTCGCGAAGAGATTAAGGCTGTCTTTGGCGACGATGTTGAGAGTGATATCTCGACGAAGGACTTGCTTGAGCAGGTACAGAAGAACTGGGAGGTCTTCCATATCGTCACCGAAACCTCTTTCACTCACTTGCAGGACGCAATCAAGGCCTGGAAGAAGTTGCTCAATGAGCGAGTTCTTGTGATTCCCAACAAGGACGCTCTGGCGGAAGTAATCGTCTCTGCAATGCAGGTCAACGAAGGCGCTAACGCCGACGATGTGGCCGATAGCTGGGACGGTTCCAAGTCGGTCGTTGTTCGCAATGCAATCAAGAATCTGAGCAAGTCTTCGGTGGGTGCTGCCGACCTTGTTCGCCTCTAATCAAACCTTTCAGTAAGTTTCAAGTCAAGGAAGATAGAAATGAAGACCACAGCGGTTATTGGCGCAAACTTTGGTGATGAAGGCAAGGGCCTCATGACCGATTACTTTAGCGGTCCTTCAACTGTTGTGGTTCGTTACAACGGCGGCGCACAAGCTGGTCATACCGTTGTTACTCCTGAAGGCCAGAGGCACGTTTTTGGTCACTTTGGTAGCGGCTCCTTTGCTGGGGCCGCTACTTTTCTTTCTTCTCATTTCATTGTAAATCCGTTTGTCTGGCAAAGAGAGCGCAAGGCCTTGCAGTTACTAGGTCTTGATCCAAGAATCTTCTTTTCTGACCTTGCCTATCTTACGCTTCCTTATGACATGCTTATCAACCAGCAAGTCGAAAGAGAGCGTAACGGCAACCGTCACGGGTCTTGCGGTCTTGGAATCAACGAGACAATGACTCGTTGTATTGGAATTGCGCCTTACGACAAGCGAGAAAAGTTCATAACTTCTCCTAAGGATGCTTTTTCAAAAGAAAAGCGAATTGCTTGGTACAAGAATGTTCGAGACAGCTACGCAAGAAAGCGGATTGAAGAACTTAATCTAAAGCCAGATAAGAACTTCTTCCAGATTTTTGAATCAGATGTTCTTGTTGAGAACTTCAACAATGCTGTTGAAGAGTTCAATGCCTACAATCGCGCAGTTGACGAAAGAGAAGCGCTCGAAGTAATCGGCGCTAAGAATGTTGTTTTTGAAGGCGCTCAAGGTCTTCTTCTTGACGAAGATCATCGTTTCTTTCCTCATGTAACAAGAAGCAAGACTGGTATGGATAATATCCTCATGCTTTGCAAGGCTTGGCATATTGCAAAGATTGATGTTACCTATGCCACCAGAGCCTATATGACTCGTCATGGTCAAGGGCCGTTCCCAAGCGAAGACCCGACGCTTAGTTACGAAGATAAGACCAACGTACACAATGAATGGCAGGGGACTCTTCGTTTTGGTCGCCTTGATATTGACCTGCTCAAAGAGAGCATTGCAAAAGATATTGCTAAGGCAATCGGCGTTGAGGCGACTCCTGCTATTGCAGTAAGTTGTCTTGACCAGGTTGGTTCACGATTTGATGTCAACTTCAATAATCAAATTGCGAATGTCGGAGAAGACGAGTTGTTTGCGATTCTGGAAGATGCTTGCGGAGTTGAGCGATTCTTTGCAAGTCATGGTCCGACAAGGGCTAACGTCAGAACTAAACTTCTAGAAAGAATCTGAGAAGCATCTCATCGCCTCTGTAGCTCAATTGGTTAGAGCCGGAGTCTCTAAAACTCTGCGAGTTGCGGGTTCGAGTCCCGCCAGGGGCATTAAATGGCAGACAAAACTCCATACGAGTTTCCTCAAATCTTTGATACGCTGTTTGATATCAAATCTGCGCCAGAAGCCTTGCGCAAACTTGAGCAAATGAAACAGAAATCAAAAGAGTTGAAGAAAGACTATGCAAATCTTCATCGCTTGCTAAGAGAGCATGGCTACAAGCCGCAAATGCCTCCAGAAATCTGAAAGTTATGAAGTTCGACCTAAAAAAGCCTTGTGCAGCTTGTCCCTTTCGGAAGGACGCAGTACCTTCCTGGTTGGGTAGCTATACGCCTCAAGGCGTGGTCGATTCTATCAAAGCTGATCAGCCTTTCTTCTGCCATCATGACGTTGAAAACAAGATCGGATACGACGATCCTGATTGGCAAGAGAAAGCAATGGAAAGCGCTCAGCATTGTGCTGGGGCGCTTATCTTTGCCAGGAAGATGTGCAAACTGAGCAGAGATCCTGAAATTGCCGAAGGTCAGAAAAAGATCGATCCTAACCAGGATATTCTTTTTCCGCCTCAGCAATTTGTGGAGTATCACTCGGTTACAATAAGCACAGCGGCGAAGAAAATTAAGGAACGAGTCAAGAAGTCCAAGAAATAAGGAGCAACGGAATGCTGGTTATTACGGTCAAGGAAGACGAAGCTGCAACGCTGTACGATGCCAAGGGTAATGAACTTGGCAAGGTTTCTGTTGTCAGCATTCGCGGCGAAAAAGTTCGAGTCGGGTTCGATTTTCCAAAGGAAATTGCTATTGCAAGACCTGGTGTAAGCAGAGAACAGGCTCTTGCTATTGCGAGCGGCAAAGATGCAACAAACAGTAACAACAGTTGAAATCAGCAACTTCATTCCTCCAAGAGGAATGAGGAAGGTTAGCAGGATAGTCTTGCCTGTTAGCGTTCAATCTGGCTATGAGAAGATTGTTCGTTGCGGATGCAGGCTAACTTGCGAAACACTTGGAACGGGTGTGATTTCTCTAACGGTCGAAGAACCTCGTCTTGGAGATTTCGTGATCAAGCTCGTCAATTCGACTCAAGAGGTCGAAGAAGCCTTGACGGACATGATCGAAGCATTCAACGAGGAAGAATTCGACAAATGGAAAAGTCACCGCGAACAAATGATGTGAAACAAGAGCATAAGCCCAAAGAGGTAAAGTCTCAAAGGTTCATCTTCCGCAAGTATAAGCCGAAAAGGTTTGGTATAAATGCTTCAAGTCGAAATGATCGACGTGACTGAACAGACCGAAACCCTCAGCGATAACAACGCTGGCGAGGGTCAAATTCGCTGTTCTTGCGGACAAGTTTATACGTTCTCGCTGCGCAACGATCAGAACATGGTCGATTACATGGGCTTCCTGTATCCGCGCTGTCCTGAATGCAAAAAGACTCCATCTTCTGAGAACAGGAGAATTGACCTGTGAATCAATACGAACTTTACAAGAGAGAGTCCAAGCGCATTCGGGAGGAATGGTTTAATGACCATATTCCTGAGTTTATCATTTGCGAAGACGACTTCATCAAAATAAAGTGGCGGAAGCCTGGTACTTGGAACATGGCGATAGTCTATTACATTGATTGTAAGATGGGCTATCTCATGGTTGCTGGAGATTTGGGTGAGGCCATTTATCAATGGTCTCCTCCGATCAGCATTGATTTCTTGGGTGGTTGCGATCTTGATTACTTCGACGGCAAATGCGAAGCAAGCTCCTGCGGCGAACGCGGTCGAGTTTGGAGTCCAGAAATTGCCGAGAACTACATTCGGTCTTATATCGAAAACCATACAATCGGAGAAGATAAGGGCGACTCCTTCTATGACACCCTTTACCATGACGGGTATGTTGATAATCTAGTCAAAGAAAAAGATCCTGGTCTAGCTCTCTATCTCGAAGAAGAGACGTATAAGGGTTGGAGCGAACTTTCTCGCGAAGAGAAGGACAGGTTCATTGTCATTGCCAAGGAGTATCTCAAGAATCTTTCTGAGACTCTTGAGTGGCGAAAGCTTCGAGAGCATGATTACCGCCGAGAACTCATTGAGAAGCAGAAGAAGTTTGCGGACCTTGGCCCTGATGCTATTGGCGCTTGTTCTCATGAAAGCGAATGGCATCGTTTCCTCAATGACAATGGTTACGAGTTCTTTGGGGATGAATACTACGAATATGGAGACATTGGCCGAGTCATCTCCATTCGGGTTCAATCTCACCTGATTGGATTGAAGATGATTCGAGAAGGTCTTGCTTCTGGTAAGTTCTCTAAACCAGTAAAGGTTGTTGACCGTTCGATTGATCTTCCTGTAAATATTCCTGAAGAAAAGCCCTGGAGTTTCTGGAACTTGTTCTCTTGGCTCAAGTTTTGGGCCTAAGAAAATCGAGAAAATCGTGGGGCAGAACTAAACTTTCGGCGAAAAGCCGATATACTTAGAGTAAGGAGTCAAAAATGACGTAGGTACAGACACAACCCGTTTACTTGTACGTTCTTGTTCGACAAGACCTCTCGCAGTCTCAGCAGGCAGTTCAATCTTGCCATGCGGCGATTGAGGCAACCAGAAGATTCGCTCCTGGCTAGGACCAGGAACATCCTCATCTGGTTCTGCTCTCTGTCAAAAATGAAGATGAGCTTTTGAAGGCCTATGAGCGCCTTCAGTATTATGGCATTCGGGTCGCCAAGTTCGAAGAACCCGACCGCAATAACGAAACCACGGCTATTGCTACTGAGCCGCTTCCTGCTGATTCCAAGCTGAGGCGCAAGTTTAGTTGCTATAAGCTTCTCAACTTCAATAAGGAGGTGTCTAATGACCTGACAACCTCTTGAAGTTGTAATACGCGAATATTCAGAAATCAACCAAAATGGTTAATTCGATTGCAAATCAACCAAAACAGTTAATTCAGATACTTTAGAAAGGAAACAAACAATGACTGCTATTCAGAATGTTAACAAGTCTCGTTGGGGTTATCACGCTTGCGACCATGCCACTTTCCTCAAGCTCAAGAAGCTCAAGAAGTTGTACTTCAAGGCTCTTCATCGTTATGGCGAATGGGTTCGCTGGGACCGCAAGCAGCCTCAGAACCGCATTCTCCGCAAGTGGTATCGTAATGAGAAGGGACAGAAGACGGGCTTTGAAATCGTTGGTAAGAAGCCGGAGCCTCAGATGTATCCGGTCTTCGGTTCTTATCGTTATGTTGCTGAGGGTTGCCATCCTCTCAACGATATGGGCGTTCTTGACGCTTTCAATATCGCTCGTCATCCTTATCCGACTCCTGAGGCCGTGCAGCCGCTTGGTTTGACGGTCGAGCAGATCGATAACATGCTTGCTCATCTTGAAAAGTTCGAGGGCTAATCCCTGAGAGGACCATTCAGAGGAAACTTTGAATGGTCTTTTATGGTCAATCGTTGCGTATGTTTCAAGAAGACTTTTGCCGAAATCCTAAATTTCGCGCAAATAAATGGTTATAACCAGGAAAAGATAGAAGAAATTCTTAAATGCGGTACTGGCTGCGGTTTATGCAAACCCTATATAGCTGAATGCCTAAAATCTGGAAAGACAGAGTTTGACCCAAAAACCTTCTATAAGCCAAATAAACATTGAAAAACGCATTCTTTAGTAAATCACGCCGATTAGTCAGCGTTTGGTAAACTGTGTAAACTAAAGAAAAATTTCGCCTATAGCCGATAGTCCTGCGTGAAACCTTCTAGGTTAGCAAAGACTATCAGCCGATAGCCCTTTGCTCAAAGGCTATGAGGCGAGAAGCGTGTCCTGCATAGCCACAAATTAAGTCGCTTCAAAAGGAAGATTAGAAATGAGAAAGTTTACAATGTTTGCTTTGGGAGTTGTTTCTTTGTTTGCTGGCACGACGCTGGCGCAATCAGATTCAACAACCGCAGCGGTTCTTTCCGACGCTCATGCTCGTTGTAGCTTGAACGGAGAGCAGAGCAGCGGTCATGACGGTAATGGATTCTTTCTTGCAAATAACGGTGCAAGATTGAACATTGGCGGCGACCTCCAGTTCCGTTATACTTACAATCCAAGTCGTTCGAATTCAACGTTTGGAAATAACGCAGAGACTGGTTTTGATATTCCGCTCGCAAAGCTTCGTTTCAGCGGATACCTCAATGAGTCTGTTGATTTCATGCTGGAAACTGGATATGAAGGAAATACCGACACTGGCAACATTAGCCTTTACAATGCGTATGCTGGGCTAAAGGCTTTTGATCATGGTCGTTTCCAGGTTGGTCAGTTCCGTCTCCCATTCTTGCAGGAACAGAATGTTGCCGACAGATATCAGCTTGCTGCTAATCGTTCGGTAGTTTCTGACGTTTTCGGTCAGGGATATTCGCAGGGTGTTCAGTTCGCTTATAACTTTGAGAACTTCCGAGTTCTTGGCGCTATTTCTGACGGGTTCAATACTGCTAATACAAACTTCACTGATCCTGCCGAGTCTGATTTTGCTGCTACTGCAAGAGCAGAGTATGCTATCTTGGGCGGTTTCAATGACTTTACTGAGTTTACTTCAGCTAAGTCACAGCAGAACTCGCTTCTTGCTGGTACTGCCTTCCATTATCAAGACGGCGACACTCAGGACGCAATGTATACCTATACTGGCGACTTGACTTGGAAGTATAGCGGCTGGAATGCCTTCCTCTCTGGTGTTGGTCGTAATACCGAAACAACTGGCGGTGATTTTGACGACTTCGGTGTTGTTCTCCAGGGCGGCTACCGAGTAACCGAGCAGATTGAGCCTTTCGCTCGCTATGATGCGGTTTTCGCTGACTCTGATAGAGGTCTCAGCAATAACGATTTCAACTTCGTTACCGCTGGTGTCAACTACTACCTTTATGGTCAGGCTGCTAAGTTTACAACTGACGTTGTATGGTCTTTGAACGAGACTACTGGCCTTGATTCAATGGCTAACTTCTCGAACACCGGCTTGCTTGGCTCCTCTAACGAAAATGAGGTTGCCTTCCGCATGCAGTTCCAGGTTCTCTTCTAAACAAGAGAAATCACAACAAACAAGGGTCGTCCTTCGGGGCGACCCTTTTTCTTTAACTATGGTGATTCATGAAGTAGTGCTTGGATTATGGTCGTTATTGAAATATGATTGGTATGAAGTATCAATGCACAGTTTGTAGCAAGTACCATGACTCTATCAGCGGAGCGGTTGCTTGCAAAGAAGAATGCCTCAAAACCAAAGACTCAAGGAACGTCGTTGACGTTTACAAGTATTGGAAGACTGACGCTATCAAAGCTGCTCTCAACCAAAAGAGACACAATTTTTCAATACTCATTACCAATCACTTCCATGATTTCAATATTGGTAGTGTTATCCGTAACTCAAACGCTTTCTTGGGAAAGAAGATATACGTTCTAGGGCATAGAAAGTATGACGTTCGAGGAACGGTTGGAACTCATCATTATGAGAATATAGAGCATATCACTTCGGTCGAAGACATTATGAACAAAGGTTTTCATCTTGTAGGATTTGACGACCTACCAGAAGCAAAGCCGCTTGATTCGTTTGTTTGGCCGCAGGATAAGCATATAGTCATGTGTTTTGGACAGGAAACGCTTGGACTAACCAAAGACGTTGTTACCAAGTGTGACGATATTGTATATATACGGCAGTACGGCTCTGTTAGAAGCTTGAATGTTGGTTGCGCAAGCGCTATTGCCATGTTCTCCTATTGTCAGCAAGTGGTTGGAGGATAGGAGATAAGAACGTTGTAAATTAGAAAGAATGGATAACAGCTTGAATATCTTCGGCAAGCCTCCAGAACCAGCTATTTATGCCAAGTTTTTTCTTGAGAATGGAGACTCTATAGAAGTCGAAGGGAATTCTGTTGCTTTCATATTCTTTGAATTGAATAGGCGTTTCCCTGAAAGATTCAACTATGTAAGCGTTGCTTTTTCGGGCAAAGATGAAGAAGAATCAAAGAAGAATCTAGAAGCGTTCTTCTATTTAGCAAGGAAGTTCAGAGAATGAAGACTCACTCGAAGAATACTTTGGAAAGCATTACTTGCCCCTTTGGTATTGACCATAAGAATATCAACTGGGACGATGTTGAAAAGGTCATTTCAACCGATGATAAGGAATGTTCAGTTATAGCGACCATGAAGAATGGCGATATTTTTCTGATACTCGTTCCTCAAAAGTTGTATGATTCAGTTTATAAGTCTGGCGAGGAAAATGTCATAGAGCAGGATCTTGGATTCAATGATCTCAACTAAGGAGTTGTAGAATGTATTTTGTAGCAGCGCTTGGAATGACACCAAACAAAGTTGAAATAAAGACCCCTTTTGGTCTCAATACATTTGATCATGTTGAAAACCATAGTCTTTGGGTTCCAGGATTTTGTCAAGAAATCAAATCGAAGGAAGAACTCCTGAAAATGGTTTCTGAACTTTATGACGCCTACATAAAGGACAATCCAAATGAAAAGAATGAAAGCGTTTGACTTTGAAGTTGTTTATCTAGCGGGGCCTCCTAGACTAACCTGTAAGTTCATAACGAAAACAAATGACTCTATTACCTTTGCAGGCAATAGCGTTCAAGAGATTTATGAACAATGTAAAGCTAGATTTCCTGAAGGGATACAGCCAAAAGGCATTATCTTCAGCGGAGCTAACCCCTTAGACGCAAAAACAAACTTCTGCGCCTTTTTGACTCTTGGATTGAATGATGGCTACTTCAATGAAAAGGACTTCAATAAGCCTGAAGAGCCAAATCAAGAACCAGAAAGCGAATAATGTTTTACGCTGTCGCTCCATTTCAACAAATCCATATAACTCAACCGTTGATTCCTCTCTTGGATTTCAACTCTCTTAAAGAAGGACCAAAAACGATGTTCTCAAATGAATTGATAAATCGCATTTATGAAAACGATAAAGCATCAGGCTTGACATTGATGTTTATGAACTCTTGTCTGTCAAACCTGACTCCTGAACAAAAAGTTACTCCTGAATATGTTGAAGAATGCTATACAAAGCTTTCTCCTCTTGCGAAGAAAATATCTGACCAGATAGAGACTGGCGAAAAGTCTCGTAGAGAAAGAAACCAGCTTGAACCAATGAAAGAGGTTGCTTGTACCTCTTCTCCTTCGCCGTCTTTTGGCATGCGCCGAGCAAGAAACTGAGGCGGTTTCACAAGAATCAACGCTAGAACTAAACTTTGCTGCCTATACTGATTGGTAATCGGTTCAAGTCCTTTTCCCCTTGAGAAACCAGTCAGAAAGAGAAACTATGGCTACCAAGCTTGGTCGAGGCGAACTTCCTGCAAAGCATACTCTTGAAGACTTCGAGTGCTTTGGTCCGCCTGCAACTCAGGACGGCAATTTCTCAGGCACGAAACTCGCCGATATGGGTTGCTTTACCCAGGACGGCAAGGATTCAAACAAGTTCAGGAAGTAAAAAGTTTCTTGTGTTTACGAGGTAAAAGTTTCATTTTGTTGTCAGAAAAAAGATACTCCCCAAACATTGAGGTCTGATAGCGTCCTTTTATGTGTAATTGCAAATAATTTGACCTACCTTTTATAGGATGAGCAGCACAGGTTTCAAGAATACCGTTCGCCATAAGGTAAGCTTTCAAATGATTAATGAAATTTTTTGTTCCGACGAAATGATACATGCTCATTCTCCCACTTTCAAAACAGCATCCGTCACCGTAAAAATACCCTCGCAAAAAGTATTTCATATTTTCACCTTTCAAATCAGGTAAGTCATAAGAAGATGTTTTTCTTGGAATTATCCCGTATCCCGATAGATCTTCGCATATCTGATTACTTGGAACGTAGAATATGAACGAGTTCGTCTTTTTCACTGCTGATAAGTTGCGAGTAGAATCGCAAATCTCTTTGTTGAAAAAATCTAGCACACAACGATCTTTTTGGGACAAGTTGAATTGAAGTCTTGTTTGACCCACCTTGGGAACAGAAATGCATCCATCTGCGGCGATAAAACCCACTAAAACAAATCGCTCTGGATGTAGTTTGAGATTTTCTTTAGAAAAATAGTCATGTTGTATGTTCTTGACAAACCACTTGTGACTCATAAATGTTTCTCCTGATAGTATTAACTACTATCATCGACAAAACAATCCTTCTGGAAAATGAAAAATGTCAGTAAAAATTGAAAAAAACACTTATCCGAACGGTTCTTCCCCAAACGATTACGAGTGCTTTGGACCTCCGGCAACGAAAGATGGGGATTTTTCTGGCACAATGATTGCCGATCTTGGATGCTTTACCCAAGACGGAAAAGACTCAAACAAATACTATGCAGCCCATGTATGTCAAAATAAAAACACCAAACAGTGGTATGCTTATTTTGAATGGGGACGCACAGGGAATAGTAAGCCCAGTTTTATGTTCATTGAGTGTTTTTCAAAAGATGAAGCGCAGCGCGAATATGAGAAGCAACTTCACTCCAAGAATGACAAGCGAGGCGAGTGGACCACCATCGCTGGCAAGCGGGTTCTTCGAGCCAAGGCTGGCGAGGACTGCTATCTTGTTCGTCCTCTGGCGACTCGTACTACGGGTCTTCCTGACGCCAAGAAGATTGCTTTCAACGACGGAGCGAAGAAGCAGGTTACTGCTGCCGCTCCTGCTGCTGGAACTGTTTCGTCAAAGCCCAAGTGGGACGAACATACTCTCAAGCTCATGCGAGACATGAACGTTGGTACGGTTGCTTATGCCAAGACCAGCGTTCAAGGCGGTAACATCCCAACCCAAGCCTCTATCGACGAGGCTCGTGATGTTCTTGTTGAGGCTCGTAAGCGAGTCAAGAAGGTCGGAGACAACGAGCGAGACCAAATCAACGATACAGAGTTGAAGGGATTGACCAATCACCTTTACTCTCGTATTCCAAAGATCAAGCGAGTTGGCGATACGAACTGGATTCTCAACAAGGATAACATCACTGCTTGGGACCAGGATCTTGACGCCTTTGAGTCGGCCTTGTATGCCGTTGATATGGGTCTTGACAAGAACAACGACCCGCTTGCTGGCTTCAACATCGAGATGGAATGGCTTGATCCCAAGTCTGATCGCGGCAAGTTCATCTTGAACTGGATGCCTGGAGCTTCTCGTAACCGCCATTCCGATATGTCGGGCGGCATGAAGATTCACAACATCTGGGCTGTTCGCCAGCTTGCTCATATTGACGGATGGCGCAAGCAAATCAAGAAGATTTCTGACGAAGGCGTGAAGATTGGCGAACGCGCTCTTCACCAGCCTTCCGTTCGTAGCGACGTTGACGCTGCCGAAGCTGCGTTCTACCCTGGTTCCAACGTTTCCATGCTCTTCCACGGAACTCGCTCAGTCAACGTTCCTGGTATTCTTCGCGAAAACCTCCGTCTTCCGAAGACGCTCGTTGGTGTTGTCATTACTGGCGCTATGTTCGGCGGTGGTATCTACTGGGCAGACGACTGGAAGAAGAGCGCAGGATATACCTCTGGTTACTCCCGTTGGGGCGGCGGAGGCGGTTCGGTCGCTGGGCGTCATGCGTTCATGTTTGTTGCTGATACCGCTATTGGCAACCCCTTTGTCGCCCCTGGTCCTCGCGGTTATACCGAATACCCTAAGGGCCATCACTGCATCTTCGGTAAGGCTGGTCATAGTCAGGTTATGAACAACGAGTTCATCACCTTCAACCGAGACCAGCATCAGCTTCGCTACCTGGTCGAATTCTCGGCATGAAAGTAAAACTCGAAATCGAGTTTGAAGTACCTGATAAGCTCTCGAAGTTCTCTGAAACGGAGCTTCGAGAAGCTTATTGGGAAGAGTTGCTTCACTATGCTCAATGCAAGCATCTTGAAGACGCTTTGCGCTGGCACCTAAAAGCGTCAGCCGGCGAAACAAGCGATCAGATCATATCAGATCATCATCAGTTATGGGCAAAATACCTTCAGGCTGGCAAGATAACGGCCTTTGAAGTTACCCAGCCTGCAAAGAAAGTCTGCGATGGCTAAAGACGTTCATACAGAACATTGTTGCATTGTTCATGGTTGCAAATACGGCAAGGATGACGAGTGTACGGTTGTTCAAAAGAGACAGCCGCAATCTTATCCCTGCGAGTATTGCTACGAATGCGGCATGGACCCAACCAAAGCAACTAATACTGAAACAAGCATCTACAACTTCAAGATGGGTCATTACTACAAACTGCGCCGAGAAGCAGACGAAATGCCTGCACTTCTTTATGTCATGGGTTTCATGAGGAACTCCAAAGGCGAAAACAGGTTGATATGCGAAATCTTCATGGTCTCGGATTTCTTGAGAACCATGAAGTTTGACTTTGTTCCAAGCATTCAGGGAGTTGACAAAATCCTTGAATCCCAGTGGGAAGAGGTAACAAAAGAAGTTTTCGAGCAACTGAAAGATCAATACACCAAAGAAATCAAGCAGCCATCATGAAAGATTGCTTTCTTTGCAAGAAAAACTATCCTCATACTCATTACGTTTTGATTCCTATTAGGGACGCAAAAACGAATGAAATGAAGATGTTACAGGTCAAGGAAGGTTCAGCTTTGCACAAAAAGGTGCTTGAATACAAAGGTTTGGTATGCGAGACTCTCTTGGCGACAGAATGAAGGCTAACTATGAGGACAGGTTCAGGTTTGAACTTCCTCGAAGAATGCCATGCGTAATCCGTTTAGACGGAAAGGCTTTCCATACCTTCACAAAGGCGTTCAATCGTCCTTTTGACGAGAGGCTTTCTGACGCTATGAACTATGCCGCCGAGCAGTTGGCAGAGCAGGTTCAGGGCTTCAAGCTCGCTTATCTACAGAGCGATGAATGTTCAATCTTGCTGACCGATTACGATCAGCTTGATACTGAAGCCTGGTTTGACTACAACAAAGCTAAGATGGAAACAATCTCCGCTTCCGTCTTTACTGCCTTCTTCAATGCTCGACTCAAAGAGCTAACTGTTGGCAAGATCAAGATGCTTGGTCATGAGCTTGCGTTCTTTGACGCAAGAGCTTTCTCCATTCCAAGAGAAGACGTAGCTAACTACTTTCTCTGGCGAGCAAAGGACTGGGAGCGCAACTCTCTTTCCATGTATTGCAGAAGCTTTTTCTCTGCCAAGCAACTTCATGGCAAGGACCGCCAAGCGCAGCACGATATGCTGCATGCGCAAGGTAAAAACTGGACAACCGATCTTTCTTCTCGCTGGAGAAATGGTACTTGGCTAATCAATACTGAAAACGGTATTGAGGTTCGCCATGATATTCAGCCGTCATATCAAGAGATCGCTCCAGTCGTAAACCCTCTTCTCATAGAAGGAACCAATGCAGATTAAGCTTGTTCGACACGCCCGTTCCCTCCTGAATGCAAAATTAATCAAGCACCAGGATATGCCAAATCATCAGATTCCAATTCTGGAACCTGAGGGTATTGAGCAGGCGAAGGCTGTTGGAGTTAAGCTTGGAAGTAAGTTCCTTAGCGAAGCTCTTCTTTATCAGTCTCCATACACAAGAACCCGTCAAACCATGAAGGGCATCTTGTCTGGTGCAGTCTTTAACGAAAATAACCTGCCCAAGATTTACGAAGATCCAAGACTTCGAGAAGTAGACTTTGGGTATGGTGATCCTGAGGCTCAAAAGCCTAAGCGAGCGCATGAAGGGCATTTCTGGTATCGAATGGACGGAGGCGAAAGCGCAGCCGACTGTTTCGACCGAACTTCTGACTTTCTTGACTCAATGATGCGCCAGCTTGAAAGAAAGCAGAAGATTTGGAGTTATTCAACGTCCCCAAACCCTTTGCCTCAGGATATTGCAAGAAGAGAAACAAGAGACGTTGTAATCGTAACTCATGGCATGATTATTCGTTGCTTTGTCATGAGATTTCTTCATCTAACAGTTGAGCAGTTTGACGCAACAGACACGCCTGGCAACTGCGACATTGTAACGATTGCTCCAAAAAATCAAATCAATAATCCGCAGTTTGTTTCTGGCAAGTGGGCTGTTGAAGGTTTGACAATGAGAACCTAATGGGAATCAGGATTAAAAAAGTTCTTTGCTTTGCTCTTGGCGATGTAAAAGTCAAGAAGTTTCGCATTGTTGATCCTCGATTCCAGCCTTGGGTTAATGAAGACGATGAAATTTATGATCGTCCTCAAAGGATGTTCCGCCCATTCCTTGACTGGATAATGGACGATTCTAAAGAACAGGAACAACTAGAGCTTCTTGCTGCTGCGAACGGCCCAAGCCAGAGTGATAAGTACGGAATAACCTTTGGTATTCTTGCCAAAGCAAGAGAGTTCTTTAAGTTGCCAGAAGAAGAGAGAGCCAAGAACCTTGAGAAGATGTTCTATATTGACTTTGTTCATCAAAGAGAATATGGACTGCCAAGAATCTTTGGAATCATTCCTCCAGAACAACCAAACTGGATAAGAAGAGATGATTCTCTTGACTATTACGACGCTGGCGGAGTTGCTAATTGTAAAGTCAAATGGCTGGATCGTTTCTCTGGTATCTATCCTCATAACATGATGATTAAGAAGCCTCATGCTGAAAGCGTAAGGCTTCCTGACTGCGTTGCTGATTTTGAACTTCCATTCTCGATTAGCGCTCATCAACCTGAACCAAGAGTTTTGCCTGTTAGACTTATGGGAGGCGACTATAATCGCCTGACCGGAAGGTTTAATCCCAAGGTTGGTTCAATAGTTGGAGCCGAGAAAACAAAGGAAATGGATAAAGCTTATCGTTGCGATATCTTTCCCTCTGTTCTTCTTTGGACTCATTACGTCGGCTTGTTTACCGATTGGGCAAAGACGGTGAACGAGCTTCGTCCCTGTATTTACACTTATTGGAGCTAAACAATGAATCAGAAGAACATTGTTATTTTCGGCGGCGGAACCATTTCTCACATTCGCTCTCATCTTGCGCTTTGCGCTCCTGCTTATGGAAAGACTGCCAGGCGCATTGCCGAGCTTTGCGACGAGTTAATTCCCAACATGGACCGCAAGCTTGTTCTTACTCGCATGGCTGACCCGTCTTCTCGTATTGAGACGAATGAAGACGTTGCGAACGCTGCAAGAGAAGTTATCAACGATCTTAAGAACAAGATTGTTTTCTTCTCTTGCGCGATGTGCGATTTTAGCGGGAAAGTTTTTGGTAAACCTTCTGGAAAATATGAAGAAAGATTGAAGTCCAAAGACATACATCTTGCTAGAGTCTATTTAGAAACTCAAAAGAAGGTAATCAATCTTTTTCGCGCAGAAAAAGATAGTCGCAAGGATATCTTCCTTGTTGGATTCAAGACGACTTGCGGAGCAACTGAAGACGAGCAATACATCGCTGGTCTTGAGCTTTGTAAGAAAGCTTCTTGTAATCTTGTTCTTGCCAACGATGTAAAAACTCGCTTGTGCATGGTCATAACGCCAGAAGAGGCTCGTTATCACGTTACAACGAACAGAGAGGAAGCGTTGAGAGGCCTTGTTGAAATGGCTTATCTGCGCTCTCACCTGACGTTTACTCGTTCAACTGTTATTGCTGGCGAGTCGGTTGCATGGAACTCTCCGCTTGTTCCTGAAACTCTCCGAACGGTTGTTAACTATTGCGTTTCAAGAGGCGCTTACAAGGCTTTCAATGGAGCAACTGTTGGTCATTTCGCAGCAAAGGTTGGCCCGACAACTTTCTTGACTTCCAAGCGCAAGAGCAACTTCAATGACATTGAGAAGCTTGGTCTTGTCAAGATTGAAACGGACGGCCCTGATAAGGTCATTGCTTACGGAGCTAAGCCTTCTGTTGGCGGTCAATCGCAGCGAATCGTCTTTGCGGAACATCCTGACTGCGACTGTATTGTTCATTTCCATTGTCCCATCAAGCCAGGATCTAAGGTTCCAACCGTTTCGCAGCGCGAATATGAATGCGGCTCTCATCAATGCGGTCAAAATACTTCAAGAGGCTTGCAGAAGTTCGGTAATCTTTATGCCGTCTATCTTGACCAGCATGGACCGAATGTAGTCTTCAATAAGAACATTGATCCTCATGAGGTTATTAGCTTCATTGAGGAAAACTTCGACCTTGAGGACAAGACTGGCGGACCCGTTTCGCTTGAGAGCCACGTTCACGCCTGATTCTGGCGAATATAACAAGGCAACTTCTTATGGGCCACGATAAACTCGTGGCCTTTTCTATTGTTCCAGAAATGAACTCCATAAGAACCGTAGAACTCATTAAGTTGCTTTGATTCTATTTCCTCAGCGGTAACGGGATGAGTTAGTTTTCTATCCAAGAATACAATAGAAGGGTCATATTCAGTAAGTTTTCTTTGTAGCATTCTTGGACCAACAGCATTCAATCCAATGTAATGACTTGACCCGTTTGATATCTTTGCTCTTTCTAGCATTGAAGGTATTGCGTCAATACAGAACTTAAGTCTTTGATTGTTAGGAGTGAAACCAAGAAGACAGTTGTTGATATGAAAGTTATCAGCGTCATAGACAACAAGATAATCTTTCTGAAGTAAAGGTTCAATGTTTTTGAGACAGAGGAAATCAAAATCAACGTATACGCCACCAAATTTGTATAGAACCTCATATCTTAGAATATCTGATTTGAACATTGGTTTTTCAAACCAGTTGAAGGCTTCTTGATTAACAAGCTCTGGCATGTTGTCAAGAGTCCAAAGCTTATATTCCCAATTAGGATGTAGTTCTCTGAGATGCTGAGAGAAGTAAATAAAAGGTTTAGGTGGCGAACCATTAAACCAAATTTGATGTAGGATTTTGGGTATCAATGTTTTGAGCCTCAAGAAGCCTTGGAATATCAATGTCATTCAAAGACATTTTATGGTTCCATAAATGCAAAGCATAAGATTCTGGATATGGTCTGTAGACGTTTTTAGAAGAACCGCTCCTAAAAGGACTAAAGTATTTCATTGGAAACGCTTTCTTTTCAAGATCAGGAGAAAAACTTCTAACGCATGAGTCAAAGAATCTTGGGCCAACAGTTTCAATACCAGCAAAATGTTCTCCTCTTTCTGTAAGGAGTTTTTCATACTTCTCTTCAAATGATTCTTCGAGTTTCATAACTATAAACTTCATAAGTTCATGTTGAGGGCTGATTCCTATAATGCAGTTGTTTAAATTAGGAATTCTAGTTATTGGAAACTCTCTTGAGATGATAGCTTCTTCGTTCAATAGTTCGTCAATGTTCTTGAGAAATAAGAAATCAGTATCTATGTATACGCCTCCATGCTGCAAAATAATCTCATATCGCAATACGTCAGCCTTGAAGCATAAGCGATTCATTCTTTCATATACTCTTTCGTTATGTAGCTTTGGCATGTTTGATTCAGTCCAAAGCCTATATTCCCAATCAGGATGCATTTTTAACATTCTATCAACCAAATACTTATGATTGTCAGGCATTGTATTACCAAGCCATATATTATGAAAAACCTTAGGTATCATTTTGCTTTGTTTTTCCTTATGATCTCAGTACCCCATCTTGCGTTCCAAAGATGAATAGCATGGGACTTTGCGTAGTCGCTGAGATTCGCTTCCTTTATTTCTATCGAAGAAATAGGACAAAAATGTTGATGATGAATCGCTCTGAAATTTGGTTCAATGTCTTTTATATGATAAAGAATACCGGGGCCTACGTTTTTGAGTAATGCTCCATGAACCCCCATCTTCTTAGAGTCTTCATTGAATGAATTTGTCATAAGGTCAGGAATTTTCATAACTAGATATTTGATAACAGGATGTTCTTTAGGGAACCCCATGAGACAATTGTTTAGTCCTGGAGGTGCTTTGAAATTCTTTTGATTGATAACTATGAAGTCATTCTGCAAGAAAGAATCCATGTTCTTTTGAAATAGGAAATCAACATCCAAATAAACTCCGCCTTCTTTAAGTAAAATCTCATATCTTATCAAGTCTGCCTTGAACTTCCAAAAAGGCATATTCTTATATATTTCTTCGTTGAAAAGTCTTGGTCTATTCTCGCTGGTCCAGAGTTTGTAATCCCAATCAGGATGAAGAGATAATAGAATCTCTGTTAGTTCCTGATACTCTTTTGGCATATTACCATTGAGCCAAATCTGGTGGAATATTTTTGGTATCTTTTTGCTCATACCACAAATATCGACCGTGTTTGTTTGACTTTTTCAATCAGCTTGCCGATAATTAGA
>FRDC01001559.1_pt1 | contig 45651 bp, 43 predicted proteins | sample 1106171 | NCBI WGS metagenome assembly FRDC01 (sample SAMEA3930566, study PRJEB13176) | freshwater metagenome | biome: Drinking water system; feature: drinking water; material: water | place: Singapore | collected 2014-12-20 | reverse complement strand
GGCAGCACGCAGGACGGCACGGGCGGTGCCGGTGGCGTCGGCGGGCGGGGTGAAGTTCGCGTCTGGTCCTGGTAAGTCAGCGGTGCGTTAAGCGCAAGAACAAGGTATAATCAACCTATGACCGAAAAGACCGAGATCAATCCCTTCCGCTCCCGCCGGGTTCGCATTGTCGAGCCCGGCTGGGAGTCCTTCAACGGCCACTTTGGCACCGTCGAGTTCGTCAACGGGCTCAGCGTGCAGCCGGTCGCCTGGCAGGAGCAGCAGCGCCTGGCCGGGCTGGTCCGCATGGACACGGCCGAAGACGACGAGGAGGGCCAGCTTGGTCCCGCCATCGAGCTGACGCGCGGGCGGGATCTCTCCACCGACGATGCCCGGGTGCAGGGTGCCAACCGGGGCGTGCTGATCAATGGCCAGACCCGTCTCGCCATCGAGACCTATGATCGCGACGAGCTGGAGCGCATCGCCGATGCCAAGGGCATTGTCGGCCTGCGCGATATCGCCAAGGCCTGGGATGTCACGGGACGGTCGATCTCCGAGCTGATCACCAAGATCCTCGATGCCCAGGCCAAGGCGGCCGGCCCCGAGCCCCTGCCGGGGAGCGACGATGCCGGCGCAGACGGTTAACCTCCTGGTCGAGCAGGGTGCGACCTTCAGCCGCACCGTCAGGCTCAAGCAGGCCGATGGCACGCCGGTCGATCTGACCGGCTGGAGCGGGCGTGGCCAGATCCGCCGCACCGTGCGCGACGAGACTGTGCTGGCCAGCTTCACGGTGGTGATCGTCGATCCGAGCGAGGGCGCCTTCAGCATCGGCCTCGCGGCTGCAACCACTGCCGGCTTCGATACGCGTCCGGCGGTCTATGACATTGAGCTGGTCGATGGGGCCGGCGGTGTGATGCGTGTCCTGCAGGGCGCGATCACAGTCAGTCCTGAAGTAACGCGATGACCGAAATCACCATTCTTCTCGACGCCGACCTGGAGGTTCAGGAGACCGGCGGGCTGGTGCTGGATCAGGGCACGGGCGTGCAGGCCGCCGCCGGGATCGTGCTGGCCCAGATCGGCCCCAATCTCATGGACAATCTGGCGACGGCCGGCATTGCCACCATCGCGGCATTGCGGGCTGCCAGGACGGGTGCGGGCTATGTGGTGCATGTCTCGGGCCGGCTGGCGGCCGGGGATGGCGCAGGCGGTCGCTTCTATTGGGATGCCTCCAGCACGGCCACCGATGACGGGGCGCTGGTGGTGCGGCCGACTGCGGTTTCCAGCGGCTCGCCGGGGCGCTGGCTGCGCGACGTGACCAGTGACTACAACGCCGCCTGGTGGTGCGCGGGGCTTTCGACCGCCTCTGCCCTGACCACCGCGCTCACGGCGGCCGATGCCGCTGCCGTTGCCGCCGGCAAGGCGCTGTCCATTCGACAGTTGTTCATCCTCAATACCATGACCTTCTCGGCGCCGCTGGTCTTCAAGGACAGCGGCAAGCTGGTGCCGCAGTCCAGCCAGACCGTGACCATCGCGCATAGCTGCCCGAGGGCGCCGGTCAGGCAGATCTTCGACATCTCCGCCGCCGGCTCGAAGGTCTATATCACCAATGCCGACCGCCCCGTGCAGGACGCCTGGTATGGTGCCTCGGTCGGTTCCGCCAATAGCGCCCCCGCCATGGCTGCCGCGGTCAATGCGACCGGGCTGACCATCAGCAATATCAGCAGCATTGTCGATGACGGCTCTGCCGCCTTCGAGGACGGCAGCGGCTACTGCAAGGTGACCACCGCCACGGCACACGGGTTCACGACCGGCGACGATGTTGCCGTCTGGGCGGTGCTGGGTGTGCTCAACGCCAATGCCATCGCCCAGGTGACGGTGCTGAACAGCACCAGCTTCATCATGGTCAACGTGCCGTTCCAGAACCAGGCCTATAACCAGCTCGACCCGCAGAACCCCTCGACCACCTATACCAGCGGCACCGGCCGCTGCTGCCTCTACAGGAAGCATGAGGTGGTGATCTCCGGCAACCGTCTGCTGACCACGGAAATCCGCGCCCTGACCCCGGTGACCATCACCGGCGTGGGCAAGCCGCGCATCCGCAGCTTCAGCAATGCCAACGGCAACGCCTTCTACCTGACCTCCGGCTGGACCGATATCGAGAAGCTGTCGGTGCGCGGCTACGAGTATGTCTCCTTCACCGATCCCAACTACAACCCGAGCGGCCTGGAAAACCCCGGCAGCATCCTGGTGACGCATAGCGGCATCCGGGTGGGCGACACGCGCAACAGCCAGGGTCCGATCCCGCAGTTCAAGCTGGACAACGTGGAGATCCGTGGCTTCCTGGCCGCGCTTTCCACCAACAATCTCTACGGCGCGAATGTCACCCGGCTCGATATCGCCAACCCCTATAGCTGGGGCTGGGCCTTCGGCACCTCGCGCGGCATCCAGGCTTCGCACTTCACCATCAAGCGCGCCGGCATCCTGGAAGCCCTGAAGGCGGGCTACAGCGGCTCGGTGACCTCGCCCGTCAACAACCAGTTCATGCACTTCCTGATCGAGGATTGCGGGCGGCTCAACCCCAACCCCGCCTCGTGGCAGGAAGCCATCGATCTCTTCGTGATGGCCGGGCAATACAATCGCTTTGGCCCCGGCATCATCCGGCGCTGCGGCAATGGCGGCTTCGAGCTGAAGGCGGCTCCGCCGCTCGGCATCGCGCCCGGCAAGGTCACCCATTTCGACTTCAGCGGGCTGCATATCGAGTTCGACCTGGATCATGGTGCCGGCCTAAACCTGCACTGGACCGGGGATTCGCCCGGCACCGGCTATCCGGCCGGGACCAGTCCCGGCGGCCCGGATATCCTGGCCAAGATCACCACCACCGGCTGTCACTTCACCGGGCCAGGCAATGCGTCGAGCTGCGGCGCGATCACCATCGAGGGCTTCTCGGAGGTGGCTGTCGAAGGCGGCCTGTTCGAAGGTCTCGGCCGCACCATCGCGATCATTGGCGCTGGCGGCTTCGATGCGACCGTGCGGCGTGTCACCCTGGGCGGCGGCCTGAAGATCCGCCGGGCGCGGTATGGCGTGCATGCCTATGGCGGCGTGATCGAGAAGCTGATCATGGACGGGATGGATGTCGAGGCGATCTGCCCGCTTTCGCTCGGCTCGCCGGGCGGACCCTCTGCCGCAAGCGTCACCGCGATTGGCGCGGGTGCCAATGGCAAGATCAGGCTGACCGCCACCGCGCATGGCATTCGCAATGGCGCCTGGTGCTATGTTTCCGCCATGACCGGCGCCGAGGAGGCGCAGGGCTATTGGACGGCGACGGTGATCGACGCCAATACCCTGGATCTCGACAACAGTGTTTGGCTGCGCAATGCCTCCGGCCTGAGCGGCAAGATCATCGCCTCGGGCGGCATGGTCATCGATGCCGAGCTGCGCAACTCCAGGCTGGTATCCACCGACAAGACCATCGCCGCCGTCACGGCCGGCCTGATCACCAATATCGTCGATGCCAACGGGGTGGCGCGGGTCACCTCTGCTGCGCATGGCCTGAGCGGCGGCCAGAAGGTGCAGATCAGTGGCGTGCGCGGCACCGTCGAAGCCAATGGCGAGTGCATCATCGCTGCGGTGGACGCCAATACCTTCGATCTGGTGAACGTGCCCTTCAGCAATGCCTATACGGGCGGCGGCGCCTGGCGCAGGATGGTGAGCGACAATGGCCTGGGCATCACCCCCTATGGCATGATGGCTCGCTACCTGCACCGGCTGCAGATCCACAACAGCCATATCGAGGGTCAGGACCACGCGCTCTCGGTGGCGGCGCAGACCGTGGCTGGCCAGCCGGTCAGCACCGGCGGTGTCATCCGGCGCTCGACCCTGATCTCCCGCAGCAAGGAGGCGGCTCGCTTCGACGAGGGCCTGTGGGATATCGAGGATACCGACCTGCAATCGGCCGATCACACCTATGCCGGCGTGACGACCAGCAATGGCGCGATCGTTCGCATCCATAACGGCAAGCGCGGCAAGGTGGCGGCTTTGCCCGTTGCGGCCGGTGCCCGGGGCGAAACCTTCGCGGCCTGGCCGCCGACCCCAACCAATCCGATGGGCTGGGTCTGCACCACCGCCGGCAGCCGGGGCTCGGCGGTCTGGAGCATCATGGGTGCCGGATCCTCGGGCGGCAGCGGCGGCAGCGGCGGGGTCTATACGCCGCAGACCGAGACCATGGCGCTGGAATCGGCCATGGCCGTCAAGCCGAGCGTCGGCCGGTTCTTCGCCATGGACGCCCTGATTCTGGCCCTCAAGACGGCCGGGGTCTGGGCCAAGCGCGACCTGATCTATATCCCTGCGGCACATGCCGCGAGCGTCGCGGTGCTCAACTGGAAATCCCCCACGCTGTTTCCGCTGCGCTATGGCCGGCTGATCACCAATGCGGTGAACAACGGCTCCGGCCTGGTGCGGCTCACGGTCGCCGGGCACGGTCTGGCGACGGGCGACAGCGTGCTGGTGGCTGCCGTGGCGGGTGCAACGGGCGCCAATGGCACGCGCACGATCACCGTGATCGATGCCAATACCATCGACCTGAACGCCACGACCTTCGGCGGCACCTATACGGCTGGCAGCGGCTATATCTCAGCGCTGACTGGTGCGCTGGCCCATACCACGGATCGCGGCTTCCTGCCGAACGGCACCAGCCAGTTCCTCGACACCAACTTCTTCCCCTACATCAACGGGCTGACCTTCAGCACGACCAGCGCCTCCATGGGGGTCTGGTCGCTGACCAATATCTCCTCGGCCTCGCAGATCGATCTCGGCGTCGCGGCCAGCAAGGTGATGTCGATCACCAGCCGCACCGGCGGCGGTGTGCTGGCTGGGCCGCTGAACACGCTGGGGTCGAGCGGCGCGGATTGCGGCGCGGTCACCAACTCGCTCGGCCTCAGCCTGATCACCCGCAGCGGCGACACGGTGCGGGGCTATCGGAACGGCACCTATAACGGCGGCTATACCCAGGCGCCAGCCGGTCTCGCGGAAGCCTCGCTGATGGTGAACGGCAATCGCGCGGGCAGCACGGTGAGCAGCCTCAGCACCCGGCAGCTCGCTGCCGTAGTGGTGGGCGGAAACCTGACCGAGGAGGAGCAATTGGCTGAATACAATGCCCTGCGCACCTATCTGCAGGCTGTCGGCGCAGCATAAGTAAGGACTGAGCTATGATCGTGAAAGCCGGAGAAGAGGTCACCGTCAGCGTCCCGCTCGCGATCGCCGGGGTGGCCGACGACGCGACCTGGTGGCTGGAGGATGAGCTGGGCGCGGTGGTGGTCGAGGAAACCGCCGCCAGCTCGGTCAGCTACGCGCCCGGCGTGCAGAACCTGACCATCGACGGCAGCTTCAATACCCTGGCCGCCGGCAGCCTGACGGGCTATCGCCTGGTGCGGGTGCGGTTCCGTTCCCTGGCCGATTTCGAGGGCAGCCGGGGTGTCGAGCTGGGCTATGGCATCGTCGCCAGCCAGGAGCTGGAGGTCCAGGTCAACAGCTTCATGGTCTATAACGAGGCCATGGCCCTGGCCGCCAGCCTCTCGGGCCTGACCGGCTTCCTGGCGGCGGATCGCAGCGCCCGGATCACCGCCCTGGCCGATGCCTGGTGGACCCTGGTGGGGCTGCGCTACCGGCTGCCCTGCAGCGACCGGCAGGACCGCATCATCGACTTCCCGGGCCAGGAAAGCGGCCGTCTGGTGGATTACAGCGCCGCCGAGCTGGCGCAGCTCGACGCGCGCTTCCTGGCCTGCCTGAAGCGCGCCCAGCTTGTCGAGGCGGAAGCCCGGCTGACCACGCCGGCCGACCGGCTGCGTCGCGAGGGGATCACCTTTTCCAAGATCGGCGAGACCTCGCAGAGCTTCCGCCCCGGCATGCCGCTCGACCTGGCGATCTCCCGCCGCACCCTGGGTGAGTTGCGCGGCTACGTGATGGTGGCACCACGGTTCGGCCGCACCGGATGAATGCCGACCTGCTGAACCATGCGGCCGAGCAGGCTGCGGAACGCTATGGCCGGCTGCTGGAAGGCTTCCAGGCCGGCTTCCTGCTCGCCAGCATGAGCGTTGTCGAGCAGGGGCTTGATCGCACCCGCACCGAGCTGCTGGCCAGGGCCTATGAGCAAGCCGGAGCCTGGCTGGAGGAGGAGCGTCCGGCGCTCGACCTGGAGCTGAGCGAGATGGCCAATCAGGCGGCCGAGACCCTCGACACCACGCCTTCGGCGCCGGCGCTCGACCATATCGCCGCCATCGGCGAAGCCCTCGACACCGCGCTCCGGGTGCAGATCGAGCGCGACATTGCGACGATGGCAGCGGGATTGCGCGACATTGCCTTGCGTGCCGCGCTTGCAGCGCGTGCCAGGGGCGTTGCGAGGGGTGGGGTGGTATCTCCCATTAGGGGCGACATTGCCTCCCGTCTGCGCTTCGATTTCGCTGATCGGTCAAATCGGCGCTGGAGCAGCGAGCGCCATGTGCGAACCCTCTGGCGCCAGGCCCTGGTCTATGCCTGGAACGAGACGGCCCTGATCCTGCTGACCGAACAGGGTTTCGAGACGGCGGCGATCCTGCATCCCGATCCCAATCACGCCGCACGGGGCGTCGTGATCCAGCTCGGCGAGGAGGGCGAGGGCATGGGTTGGGCCGAGGCGCGCGACGAGTTCTTCCACCCGAATACCCATTCCTACGTAGGCAAGCCCTGATGGCACTCTTCCTTCCGCAGATGACCGGCACGCTGCACCGCTTCAGCGCGCATGACCTCTATGGCGTTGCCACCTATGCAGGGGCGCGACAGGTCGGTGTCGGCATCGTCCGGCTCTCCAGCGGCGTGGTGCGCAGCTCGGTCAGGGCCGATAGCAGCGCCTCGCGCGGGCGCAGCGAGGAGCCGCAGATCCTGGGCGAGGTGCTGCTGGAGGCGGCGGCCAATCCCGGCCCCGACGACAAGCTGGTGCTGCGCAACATCTCCTATCGGGTGATCAGTGCAGAGCCGCGCTTCGATCTGCTGGGCAATGTGGCGCATCATCAGGTGGTGCTGGGGGCGCTGGAAGGCTGATGGCGGCCCGGATCATTGGCTCGGTCGAGAACATCGTCGCCGAGATCGCGCAGTTCGGCGGGCGGATCCGGCGCGAGGTCAACGACCAGCTTGAGCGCGAGGCGCGGCAGATCCAGACGATCGCCCGGGAGATGGTGCCGCGTCTCGACCGCGACATGGAGCGTGCCATCAAGGTGGACAGCGCCAATCAGCGCCGGCGCTGGCTGATCTATGTGGACGAGAATGCGCCGACCACCATCAAGGGCGAGGGGCGGCGCTATACGGTGGGCGACTACCTGCTGTTCCTGCATGAGGGCGACTACCAGCTCGGCAAGCAGTCGGTCGAGAAGCAGAAGACCACGCAATACCGCGTGGGTCGCAAGTTCCTGGAGCGGGCCTTCGAGGCGCAACTGCGCGATCGCATGATCGAGCGGGTCACCGAGGCAGCCAGGCGGGCAGGGGTTCTCTGATGTTGGGTATGGAACAGGTCGCAGCCGTGCTGCGCGATGCCGGTGCCGGGCTCTATGGCAAGACCCTCTTCGCCTACGAGATGCCGGCGGCCTGCCGCAGCGGGCTCGTCGTCATGCAGGGCGGGGTGGGCGAGGGGATAGACCATGAGCTGCCGAGCTGGGAGCGCCAGGCCTTCCAGGTCATCGCCCGCTCGCCCGGCATCGCCGCCGGCTTTCCCCTGATCCAGGCCGCCGTGACGGCGCTGACCTGGCAGCTCCCGAGGACTCTGCCGGCGGTCGGCAACTATCCGGCGATGCTGGTGCGGCGCTGCCTGCCGCGTCACAACCCGATCATCTATCCCCGGACTGACACGGATCTCTACGAGTTCTCCGTCAACTTCGACTATGTGGCGCATCCGGCCTGATTTTTCTGGCCGATGCCATACCTGTATGGCATAATAGTAAGTAACGAGTGACCTACCCCCGTTTGAGGATATTGGACCATGGCTAACGATCCGCGCAACATCCGACTTGGCCCGTGCCGCGTGCGCTGGAACGGCGTCGATCTGGGCCTGACCAAGGGTGGTGTCGAGGTTGAGGTGACGACCCAGACCAAGGAGGTCACCGTCGATCAGTTCGGTGATACCCCGGTCAACGAATACATCACCGGCCGCAAGCTGATGGTGAAGGCGCCCTTCGCCGAGACCGACCTCGACATGCTGCACACGCTGATGAGCAATGTCGGCTCCTCGCTGGTGGATGACGGCGTGAAGGCCAGCGGCAGCATCACGCTGTCCGGCAACCTCACCGCCAACGACAGCGTGACGGTCAATGGCGTGGTCTTCACCGTGAAGGCGAGCCCGACCGCGCTGACCGAGTTCAAGCTGGGGGCGACCGCTGCCGCGACCACGCTGAACCTGCTCGACATGCTGCAGGCCAGCACCAATGCGGCCGTGAAGGTGGCCAGCTTCGCGCTGGATGCCTCGAACAGCTCCAAGATCAACGTGACTTACAACCAGACGGGCACCGGCGGCAACGCCTTCACCCTGGCCAAGAGCGGCACCAACCTGGCGGTCTCCGGGGCGACCCTGGCCAATGGCGCGGCCTCCACGCGGCGCCGGGCCGAGGTCACCAACGCGGTCGGCATCTCCATGCTGAACAACGCGAAGGAGCTGGTGCTGCGCCCGCAGGAGAAGGCCGACAACGACTTCAGCGAGGATTTCGTGATCCCGCTGGCGGCGACCTCCGGCCAGCTCCAGTTCGCCTACAAGCTGGACACCGAGCGGCTGTTCAACCTGACCTTCACGGGTTACCCGAACGCCGCCACCGGCCTGCTGTTCGTCTACGGCGACAAGCGTTCCACCTAAGTAGCGCGAAACGCAAGTTTCGCCTAGATTAGTCACAACTGACTAAGGGGCGGCATCCTGCCGCCCCATGCAGGCTTGCGAGGTTTCATGGCCAATAAGTTCCTCAATCTGGACGAATACGTTCCGGACGAGAAGATCATCACCCTGGGTGGGGTGAAGCACAGCATGCGCGAGATCACCGTGGAGGAATACATCGCCAAGGTGAAGGCGGCGCGCGATGTGGTCGAAGCCGATCTGACCGTCGATCAGCAGGTCGAGAAGACCATCGAGATGATCGTCGAGGCCTTCCCGACGATGACCCCGGCTCTCCTGAAGCCGCTGACCCTGAGCCAGCTCACCCTGATCCTCGACTTCATCATGGCCAAGCCTGAGGAGATCGAGCGGCAGGTGACGGCGGCGCAGGGAAACGCCTAGGCCAGAATGCGGAAGCCGAGGTCCAGATCGATTTCGGCTTCCTGTTCTGGCGTGCCATCCGGTTCTACGGCCTCGATCCGGTGAAGGTTCTGACCATGCCGCTTCGTCTCTTCTGGAGCATGGTCAGCCATATCGAGCAGATCACCGCCAGCGAGCATCTGGCGCAGATCGACATAGCGATTGCCACCAACGCCATGGGCGGTGGCGGCGAAGCCCTCTCCAAGCTGCGGGAGAGCCTGCTTGAGAGGCTCGGGACGCCGGTGCGTCATGAGCTGCCGAAAAGCACTCGCGACGACATTCTGGCTCTGATGAACGAGGTCTAAGGGTATGCCGGCTGTTGGTAGTTTGCGGGTCGAGCTGGAGCTGGATGACGGCTCCTTCACGACGCGCGTCATCCGGGCCGGCACCACTCTCGAACAACTCGAAAAGCAGATCAAGCCGCGCACCGTCGAGGCGATGCGTCAGCTCGATAGTGGGTTCTCCCAGGCCGGGCAGACCCTGACCCGCTTTACCCTGGTCCTCGGCCTGGCCCGCGAAGCCCTCTACAACCTGCACAGCGTCACCACGGGCTTCGGGCTGAGCATCCTGCGCACGGCCGGCGATATCGAGCGGCTGAACGTGCTGCTCTCCAATATGAGCAGCGCCATTGATGGCGTCGAGCGGGCGGCCGAGGGGCGGCGAGCCTCGCAGTTCCTGCTGGATCTGTCGCGCAATGCCCCCTTCGCCCTGCGCGACCTGACCGAGAGCTTCGTCCGGCTGCGGGCAGGCGGCATCGAGAACACCACGGGGGCGATGCAGTCGCTCACCGATGCGGTCGCCGCCTTCGGTGGCAGCCGCGAACAGCTTGGGCGCGCCGCCACCGCCATCCAGCAGATGGCCGGCAAGGGCGTGATCTCCATGGAAGAACTGCGCCAGCAGTTGGGTGAGGCGGTGCCTTCCGCCCTGCCGCTCCTGGCGCGGGCGCTTGGCCAGACCGTGGATGAGCTGGTCAAGAACATCTCGGACGGCAAGGTGCGGGCACAGCCTGCGCTAGAGGCGCTCTTTGCCGAGTTCAACCGCACCTTTGGCGGTCGCGCCGTGGCCATGATGGAGACCTTCAATGGCCAGGTGCAGCAGCTCCAGAACGTCTGGCAGCGGTTGCAGACCATCACCGCCGGCGCTCCGGGCTCGGGCGGCTTCCTCGACAAGACCACCGATGCCCTGAAGGAGTTCAACGCCTTCCTGCAAAGCCCGGATATGCTGAGCTTCGGCATCCGGGTCGGGCAGATGCTCGGCAATCTGGTCGAGGGCTTCGTCACGGTGGCCAAGGCCGCCTATGAGTTCCGCGACGCCATCGTGACGGTGGCCACCGCGCTGGGCGGCTTGCTGGCCTTTGCCGTCACCCGCCGGATCTTCGCCTTCCTGGCGGCCGAGGCGGCGCTGGTGGTGCTGCAGCTCAGCCTGCTGGTCAACGGGCTGCGCAGCGCGACCGTGGCCATGGGAACCTTTGCGGTGGCCGCCAATGCCAGCGCGATGTCGGCTATGGCAGCCGGGATCACGACCTTTGTCACGGCCCTGGCCGGGGTCAGCCGGGTGATTGCCGGCGCCCTGATCGCCCCGGTGGCCACCGCGACTGCCGCCTGGACCGGCTTCGTCGGCCTGATGTCCACGGTCGGCAATGCCCTGGCGCCGGCCTTCAGCAACCTGGCCACGCGCATGGCCACGACCACCACGGCAGCCGGCGCCCTCGCCTTCACGCTCCGCACCCTCTTCACCGGCACGGTGATCGTCGGCGGCATCTGGCTGATGATCGAGGCGGTCTCCTATCTGGTGCGGAAGTATCAGGAGCTGACCCAGAATGCCGGGGCCGCCTATGAGCGGATCCGCCAGGGGGCGACCGATGAAAGCTCGCTCGCCGCTCTCCGCGAGGAGAACCAGGCGATCCAGGCCGCGCTGAACACGGCCCGCGAGAATGTGCGCAAGATCCAGGAGCTGCGGGCGACCGGGCGGCGCAACCAGACCGCCGTGCTGGAGGCGGCCAATGGCGTCGGCGTCATCGCCAATGCCCAGGGTGGCCGGGTCACCACCAACAACATGCCGCAGCTTGAGCAGGCCTATGCCGAGAACCTCCGGGTCATCCAGGAGGGCGAACGCCGGCTGACCGAGGCTCGCACGCTGGAACGGGCGGCCGGTGCCCGGCGCATCGAGCAGCTTGCCCAGATCGCCTCGCAGAATGAGATTGCCGCCCTGCAGCGCAGTATGCTGGAGGTGCGGGCGAAGTATCAGCAGGCCGAGGAGGATATCGCCCGGGGCCGCGAGCAGATCAGCCGCGCCCAGCGGGACAATGCCATCTCGCCCGAGATCGCCAGCTCGCAGCTCCAGGGGCTGAACGAGGAGAGCTTCGCCAACAAGACGCGGCTCTACGAGACCCAGCTCGCCGGCATCATGGCGGCGATCACCCAGGCGCAGACGGCGCGGGATCAGGCGGTGGCGCGTGGGCATGCCCAGGCGCTGGCCGATAGCCTCAAGCTGCTGGAGGAGCTGCGCAAGCAGGAAGAGGCGGTGCGCGGCGAGCTGCAGAATCTCGCCCGCGAGGGTGAGAACGTGCTGGGCGCCGGCGGTAGCGGCCAGGCCGAGAAGACCCGCCAGGCCGAGACCGCCATCACCAATATGCGGGCGCGCATCGCCGAGCTGAACGATGCCTCGCTGGGGCTGGGCGGCAACCTTGCGCGGATCAACGAGCTGATTGCCGCCGGCCGCTGGGGCGACCAGCTCCCGACCGAGGTGATCGAGAAGCTGCGGCGATATGGCGCCGAGCTGGATCGCGCCGAACTCAAGATGAAGGCCTTCCAGGAGGCGCAGCAGGGGCTGTCCCGGATCGATACCGGGTTGCGCCGGGCCGAGGCGGATCTGGCGGCCTATACCAATGCCATCAGCAACCCCAACCTGCCCGAGGCGCAGCGTGCCTTCATCCGCTTCGAGGGTGAGATGCGCGAGGCGCTGCTGGCGGTCGGCCTGCAGACGCAGTTCGTCGGGCGGGAATACGAGGAGGCCGCGCGTCGCGTCGGCATCGCCGTCGATGCGGCTCGCCAGGTCGCCAATGCGCAGTCGGTGACCGACTATATCGGCCAGACCGATCGCTACCGGGCGCGGGCGGCCAATCCAGGGCAGGCCCGGCTGACCGAGCGGCTGCGGCAGATCCGCGAAGAACGCGATGCCATGCTCTCGGCCAACCTCTCGGTCACCGACAGTGCGGCGCGGATGACCAGGGCGCGGCAGATCGAGGAGGGAGCCGCTGCGCGTGAGGCGGAGGCGCGTGCCGACGCGAGCCGGGCAGGGGCAGGGGCGGCGCGGCAGGAGGAGAATGCCGTCACCCGGCTGACCGCCCGGCTGGCCGAGCTGCGCGCCGAGCAGGTGGACGGCACCGGGGAATACGAGCGGCAATACGCCATTCTCGACCGTCAGAACAAGCTCACCACGGACTATGGCCGGCAGGTGCTGGAGCTGGCGCGAGCCATCGATACCGAGACCACCAATCGCGAGAAGGCCACGCGGGCCTATCGCGCCTATCAGGACATCCAGAACCAGATCACGGAAAACCGCACCGAGAACAACAATCTCCTGCGGCAGCTCCAGAATCCGAATGTCAGCGAGGATGGCAAGGCCTTCAGCAACCTGCAGGGCCGCATTGCGCGGCTGCGGCAGCAGATCGAGGAGGCACCCGGCACCGATCCGGCCGAGCGTGCCCGGCGGCTGGCGGCGGCCGACGAGTTCTATACCCAGGAAGTCGAGAAGCTGGCGCTACGCCGGGCGATGGCCAATCGGGATGCCGAGCGGCAGATCCGGCTCGGCCTGGCCGACACCAATAGCGAGCGCCGGCGCCTGCTCAATCAGGAGCTGGACATCGAGGAGGCCCAGGCGCGTGAGCTGCTGAACCGGGCCAATGTCAATGCCGAGAAGCGCCGCGCCATCGAGGACGCCAATACCCGCTACTTCGCCGCTGCCCGCGAGCAGGTGCTGCGGCAGACCGAGGGCGCCACCAGCAAGCAGTTCCGCGAATGGGTCAATCTGGCTGATCAGATGGACAATGCCTTCGCCAGCGCCTTCAGCAGCATGGCGGATGCCCTGGCCAAGTTCGTCACCACCGGCAAGCTGGATTTCAAGTCGCTGGCCGATACGATCATCTCCGAGATCATCCGGGTGCAGATCCGCGCCGCGATCGGCGGCATCTTCGGCAAGAGCGGCTTCGATTTCAGCAGCCTGATCTCAAGCTTCTTCGGCGGCTCCAGCGGATCCAGCTTCATCGCCGGCACGATGCAGGGCTTTGGCCAGCATGAGGGCGGCATCACCGGGCTGGAGGCGACCTTTCGCCGCCTGGTGCCGAGCCACCTCTTCCAGGGCGCCCCGCGCTTCCATACTGGCATTGGTCCCGACGAGCAGGCGGCCATTCTGCAGAAGGGCGAGGGTGTCTTCACCCGGGGGCAGATGGCCGCGATCGGCCGGATGAACCATTCCTACGCCATGGTCGAGGGTGTCATGGGGCGGATGCTGGAGGCGCTCGATATGCCCTCTGCCGGGCGTCCCACGCTCAGCGATGGCGGCGGCAAGGCCGGCGGCATGCCCAATGTCACCATCAATCTCACCAACGAAACCGGCCAGCAGATGGAAGCCATGAGCGGCACCCCGCGCATGGATCTGGATGGCATGGTCATCGATGTCTGGCTGCGCGCTGCCGGCCGTCCCGGCCCGGTGCGCGACATGATCAAGGGAGGCTCCTGATGCCCTTTCCCAACCTGAACCTGACTGATCTCCCGGCGGAAGCCCATCGCTATACCACCCTTCTCAGCATGGCGGGAGTGACCAGCAGTTGGCAGGTTTTCCTTGCCGAGTTGCAGTTCCTGCCGACCACCAGCGCCATCGCCATCGTCTGGGCCTATGACTGGAATATCGGCGGCGAGGTCGATATCGCGCAATGCCGGATGGAGCCGCGCATGCAGGAGCGGTTCGGCGGCATTACCGGCATCGGCACGAATTACATCATCGGCCCCAATGCCCAGGATCTTGGGGCCATCGTCGATCAATACGGCAACCCGACCGGCCGGCGGCTGCGTGCGACCGATGCGGGCAACTGCTACCTGGTGATGAACCCTGTCCCGGTGATCCCCAATCTCCTGCATCGCTTCTCCATCCAGGCGCGGCGCAATGCCGGCACGGTCACCGGCGGCAGCATGCTGCGGATCGACGAGTTCGCCGGCTTTTCGGCCAAGGAGGACAGCAAGTATTTCGACGAGAAGCTGGTGGATCCAGCGATCCGCAAGGAAATCGAGGGTGGCTTCGTCTCCACCCGCCGGCGCTTCACCCGCTCGGTGCGGGAGATCACCACCGGCTTTACCGACATCTCCGAAGAGAACAAGCAACGATTCTTCGACTACGTGGAAACGGTTGGTGGTGGATCGGCCAGTTTTCCCTATATTCATCCTGTCACCGGCGAGAGCCTGACGGTGCGGTTCAAGGATACCCCCAGCGCCAAATATGCCGGCATGGGTGGAAACCATCGTTGGGATATCGCCAACATCAAGCTGGAGACTGTTTAGTTGCCCGTCTCGGTCACTGTTGCTGCCGCCCTCGACAAGGGCAAGCTGGCCTCCTCGGTCGCCTATATCGCGCTGCTGGAGATCGACATTCTCGACAGCACTTCCGGTGCGGTGATCGAGACGGTGCGACTGGCGCACAACAACGAAAACTTCACCCATCAGGGCAATACCTATGTGCAGATGCCCTTCGACTTCAACGTGAATTGGGCGAAGGACGAACTTCCGCAGATTACTCTGACTTTGTTTGACCTGACCCAGGCCATCCATGGTAAAATGGAGGAGTATCGCGGCGGCACCGACTTCCCGGTGCGGCTGAAGATCGTCTCCTCGGTCAATCCCGATCTGGTCGAGGTCGAGGAGCACTTCACCATCATGGAAGCCGAGGCCAGCAGCGACAGCTACGGCATCCAGTTCACCCTCGGCGCCGAGAATCCGCTGGCGCTACGCTGGCCGGTGCATCTGATGTTCCGCAACCGCTGCCGCTTCAAATACAAGGGCGAGCAATGCCAGTATGCCGGCGGCCTGCCCTCCTGCGACTTCACCCTCGACGGCCCGAATGGTTGCGAGGCGCACAACAACACCATCAATTTCGGCGGCTACCGTGGCATCCGGCGCCGCAACTACTGAGCCGCAGCATAAGCCCTTGGCGCGTGAGCTTTGGGTTGACCTGATCGGCCTGCCCTTCCGGCGCAACGGGCGTGGCCCCGACGCCTATGACTGCTACGGGCTGCTGCTAGAGCTGCACCAGCGGCAGGGGATCGTTCTCCCCTCCCTGGTATCCCCCGACACGGCAAGGGGCGTCAGCGACGCGCAGAACGCGCTTATGCCCCATTGGCAAGCGTGCCCCGTGCGCCCCGGTGCCGCGCTGCTCTTTCGGGACGAGGGGCAGCCCCGGCATGTCGGCGTCGCCATCGACGACGACCTCTTCATTCATGCGGCCGAGGGGATCGGCCAGGTGGGCCTGGATCGTCTCTCCCGCGCCTGGGGGCGTCTCCTGATCGCCGCCTATACCCCGCTCGTGCCTGACAGGTAAGTAACCGATGACTGATAACACGATGGTTTCCGCTTCCGATATCCCGCCGCGCCCCAAGCGGACGGTGCGGACGATCGTGTTCTACAACCCGTTCAATCCGACCGATCGGCAGATCATCGACACCCGCTGGGGCAAGCGGAAGACCGTCGCCCAATACCTCGGCAAGCTGCCCGACGAGGTGAATTGGGGCGTGGTCGCCGGCGGGCGCGAGCTGAGCCGCGAGGAGTGGAAAACCACCACGCTCACCCAGGATGATTCCATCGTCCTGGTGGCCAATCCCGAGAAGGGCGTGGGCCGCATCCTGCTCATGCTGGCGATCGTCGTGGTCGCTGCAGTTGTCGCCGGCCCCATTGGTGCGGCAACCGGCCTGACTGCCCTGGTCGGCGCCACCGTCGCCACCGCCATTGTCATGGGTGTCATCACCACGGTCGGCGGCATGCTGGTCAATGCGCTGCTGCCGGCCGAGACCGAGAAGCCCAGCACCAAGGAGACCAAGGAAAGCACCTCCTACGGTCTCGATGGGCCAAAGCCCACCTCGAAGGAGGAGCTACCCGTCCCGGTCACCTATGGCCTCTATCGCCAGGGTGGCAACCGCATCAACTACTATGGCGAGAATAGCGCGGATGGGAAAACCCAGACGCTCTATATGCAGTATGCGGTGAGTGAGGGCGAGATCGAGGAGATCTCCGACATCCTCATCAACGATCAGCCGGTCAGCAATTTCCGCGACGTGCAGATCGAGACCCGGATGGGCACGCTCGACCAGCAGCCGCTGTCCTGGTTCACCGATACCGTCACGCCCTATGCGCAGAACGTCACGCTGACCGAGACCTATTCGACCTATACCACGGTCGGGGAGGTCGATCGGGTCGGCATCGATATCACCTATCCGCAGGGCACCTTCGAGATCGCCAAGAAGAACGGCAGCCGCAACCCCTTCGGCGGCTCCGTCATCATCGAGCTGCAGCCGCTGGCCGGCGGTCCCTCCACCTTCATCAGTCAGCCGGCCTGGTCCTCGGTGACGCTCGACGGCAGCGGCGTGGCGAGCAGCACGGGCGAAGACCTGCGGCTGACGGTGCGGGTCACCGGCGAGAACGGCTCCAGCCCGCAGACCGACTACTACGCCGATATCAAGGTCTGGGCCGGCGATACCCTGGTGGTGGACGAGCAGCGCACCGGCGTTGTCCAGAACGAATATGTCCGCGACGGCGAGTGGCGAGCCGGCACCCAGGATTTCTTCTTCGAGACGGGCGCCATCGAGGACGGCACGCAGTTTCGCGTCGAGGTCTCCGGCGGCACGGTGATCGACACCGAGGTGCGCAACACCCAGGGCATCGGCGGCCTCTGGGTCTGGCGCGACGAGCGCAACCCCTTCCGGGTTTCCTATGACAGCGGGCCGCTCACGCGCGGTCGCTATGTCGTCAAGGTCAAGCGCGGCCAGCCCGAGGAAAACAGCGACACCAAGCAGAACAAGTCGGTCTGGTCGGGCGTCAACGAGATCATCGCCGACCGTATCGCCTATCGCAGCACCGCCTATTACGCGGTCAAGATCCGCCTCTCGGAGCAGCTCTCCAACGAGCCGACCGTCACCGCCCTGGTGAAGGGCCGCAAGGTCAATATCTACGACAGCAATGGCAATGTCAGCGACTATCGGTGGTCGGACAATCCCGCCGATATCTCGCTGGACATGATGCTGCACCCGCGCTGGGGCAGTCGTATCAGCACCAGCCGCATCGACTTCCCGGCCTTCGTGCGCTGGCGCAACTTCTGCACCGCGAACGGGCTGAAGTTCAACGGCACCTTCGACTTCCTCGGCAACCTCTGGGATGCGCTTCGGATCGTCTCCCGGGTCGGCCGCGCCAGCCTGGTGGTGTCCGGCCTGCGCTGGACCGTGGCGGTGGAGGGGCCGGCTGAGGCCAGCATGATCTTTGGCTCCCACAACATGATCAAGGGGAGCTTCAAGAACTATTGGGTCGGTCGCCAGGGGCGCTCCAACCACATCGAGGCGCAATACTACGACGCGGCCGACAACTACCGGCGCAACAGCGTCTTCTCGGTGGACGAGGCGGCGCTGGCGCGGGGCGAGCCGCTGCGCCAGTCCACCATCAACCTGATCGGCGTGACCGATGCCACCCAGGCGCAGAAGGAGGCCGACCTTCAGCGCAACCTGAACTCGGGCGTGCAGCAGGGCTGTCGCTTCTCGGCGCATATGGATGCGATCGGCTGCACCATCGGCGACGTGATCTACGTCCAGCACGACATGCCCAAATGGGGCTGGGCGGATCGGATCAAGAGCGTCAACTGGCCAAGCATCACCATCGAGAATGGCATGGTGCCGGCCGGCAATACCCAGATGCCGCCCGAGACGCCGAGCGTGCCGCTGCCCGAGGGCGAATGGCGGGTGCTGGTGCTCAAGCCGGCGATCCACGCTGCGACCCTGACCGTGGTGAATGCCTCGGGCAAGCAGATCATCGTCGGGGGCGTGGCCCCCGCCAATACCCGTCGCGTGATCATCGGCGGCAACGACTATCAGGTGCTGGATACGGTCGTCAGCGGCGGCAATACCACCTTCCTGCTGGATCGCTCGGCCGGCAGCGTGATCGGCCAGGCGGCGCAGCTCTGGCAGATCGACCAGTTGCTGGAGGGCTGGATCAGCCGTCCCAATGAATGGGCGACCGAGCTGACCCTGACGAGCTGGGCGCACGATCCGCAGCGGATCGAGCCCGGCGACCAGGTGATGATTGGCCGGGTGGGCAAATACAAGCGCCCCTTCCGGGTGATCAAGTTCAGCCACGATTCCGAGCAGGCTCGGCAGATCGACTGCATCGAATACAACGAGGCGATCTACACCGCCAGCGGCGTGGTGCCGCCGACCAACTACTCGGAGACCCCGACCGCCCCGCTGCATGTCATCAATCTGCGGGCGGAGCAGATCAACCAGGATGTGGCTGGTGGCGGCGTGCGGCATTTCGCCCGCGCGAGCTGGGACTTGCCGCTCAATGACCAGCGCGGCCATGCCGGCTCCAAGGTCTGGATCAAGGTCAACAGCAACCCCTTCCGGTTCTACGAGAAGGTTGACCTGGGCCGCTCCGAATCCCTCTATGAGGGCAATGTCGGCGATGTCGTGCGCTTCAAGGTCGTGGCCTTCGACCAGAGCGGCGCCGACGCCAATATCAATACCGCTCCGGTGGCTACCGTCACCCTGGATCAGCGGCAGCGTGCCCCGCTGCCGCCGACCGGCTTCACGGCCACGGGCGGGTTCCGGGAAATCTCGCTGCGCTGGACCTTGCCGGCCGACGAGGACATCAAGCAGATCGAGGTCTGGGAAGCCGCGACCAACGACCTGAACGCGGCCGGGATGATCGACGCCGGGATGAAGAACTTCTTCCCGCGCACCGGCCTCGGCACCAATGTCACCCGCTACTACTGGATCCGCAGCCTCTCCTACAGCAATATCCCCTCCCTCTGGGTGGGGCCGCAGAGCGCGACGACCTCCTTCCTGGTCACGGATGATATCAACAACTACATCCTGACCACGGCGAAGTTCGCCCAGAACATCAAGCCGGTCGAGCTGGTCGATACCCTGCCGGCCAGCGCGGACGAGAACACGGTCGTCCTGCTGAAGTCGAACGGCAAGCTCTATACCCGCAAGGGCGGGGTGTGGGTTGCCACGGTGCAGCCGCTGGGGCCGAACGACACCCTGACCAGCGAGCAGATCCAGAGCCTGCAGGCGGCCAAGATCGCCGGGCAGCTCACCAATGAGCAGCTCGCGGATATCGACGGCGCCAAGGTGGTGGGCGAGATCACCAACGCCAATCTCGATGCCAGCCGCCTGGTCGGGCAGATCAGCGCCGATGCCTTCGGCGAGGATCTGCGGCCGATCGAGGTTGTTGATAGCCTGCCGCTGACCGGCAACTTCCCCAACCGCGTGGTGATCCTCAGCACGGATCACCTGATCTACCGCTTCAACGGCTCGGGCTGGGTGAATACCCTGCCGGCCGACAAGATCGACGGGCTGATCACCAACGCCCAGATCGACAGTATCGACCCGGCCAAGCTGTCGAGCCAGATCACCAGCGCCATGATCGCCGGGATCGACGCCTCCAAGATCGACGGCACCCTGACCCCGGAGCAGATCGGCATCATCGATGCCGCCAACCTTGCCGGGCAGATCACCTCGACGCAGATCGCCGACGATGCCATCGACACGCCGCAGCTCAAGGCGGGTGCCGTCACCGCCGCGAAGATCGGCGCCGGCGAGATTCTCGCTGGCAATATCCATGCCGGCGCCATTACCACCGAGAAGCTGGACGCCGAGGCGGTCACCGCCGCCAAGATCAAGGCGGGCGATATCGACGCCTCGCATCTGGCTTCCGGTTCAGTCACCACTGAGAAACTGGCGGTGGGTTCGGCCTCGGGCAACCTGGTCTGGAATGCCTGCATGGCAACCAGCACCAGCGGCTGGAGCGTCACGCATGAGGCGGCCAGTCCCGGCCTGAGCCTGACCCCGGCGCTGTCGGATAGCGTCTGGCGCCTGGCCGGCAATGGCACGGCTATTCTGAACTATCCCGGCACTCTGGCGAATGGCGTCAGGATCCTCGCCAATTGGGACAGCCATGGCGATGCCATCCCGGTGCAGGCTGGCGAGTGGTGGGAGTTCCAGGCGCGGGTGCAGAACTACCGCTGCAATGCCCGGCTGGAGCTGATTTGGTTCAACGCCTCCGGCGGCTATATCAGCGAGAGCTACCCCGCCAGCAAGACCGGCGACTCCACGCCCGGCGCCGGCAAGGCGCTGGAAAACTACGCCCTGCTCTGGGGCAAGGCGCAGGCGCCCTCCGGCGCGGTGAAGATGCTCGCCCGCATCGCCGGCGTCGGCAAGGGGATCGCCGATCCCTATATCTTCTTCACCCAGGTGCAGATTTGCCCGGCCACCGCCAATCAGGCGACGCCCAATCCCTGGTCGCCCGGTGGCGTGACGCAGATCGAGAGCGGGATGATCCGCGCCAATACGATCACGGGCGATGCTCTGACCGTGGGTGCAGTCACCGCTGACAAGATTCAGACGGGGACCATCACCGCCGATCAGATTGCCGGCGACACCATCACCGGCAACAAGATCAAGGCCGGCACCATCCAGGCCGATCAGCTCGCATCCAACTCGGTGAATGCCGATAAGATCGTCGGCGGCAGTATCACGGGTGACAAGATCGCCGCCAAGGCGATCACCGCCAGCAAGCTCACCCTGGTGCCCACCAGCCTGGTGCTGGACGCCTATTTCCAGGATCCGGCCTCCTGGGTGGCGGATGCGGGCGCCTGGTATTTCGACGCTGCCAATGGCTCGAACGGGCTGGACAGCCTGGGCGTGCCGGCCGGCATCGTCCTCGGCTCGGGGGCCGGCTATACCGGCACCGGGGCGGCACAGGTCGCCAGCACCGCCCGCATTCCGGTCACCGAGGGCGAGCGCCTGACCTTCCGGGTGCTCGGCTCCAATGGTGGCAACAAGATCATCAATGCCTTCATCGCCTATGTGAGCGCCACCGGCAGCTATGTGGGCGGCAGCCATGTGCTGAGCTGGGCGCCGACCCAGGGCGGTAAGAAGGAGATCCAGAGCGTCGTCATCGCCGATGCCGCGCACGCCTTCCCGGTCTTCTACGTGGACGCGGGCGTGGCCTGGTCGGGCGGCGCGATCTTCTCCGATGTGGTGCTGGTGCGTCCGGCCTCGGCCGAGATGATCATCGACGGCGCCATCAAGGCGAACAAGATCGAGGCGGGTGCGGTCACGGTCGGCAAGCTGGCTGCCGATGCGGTTGTGGCCGACAATATCGCCGCCCTGCAGGTGACGGCGGCCAAGATCGCCGGTGGTGCGGTGGAAACCGACAAGCTGGCGGCTGGGGCCGTGACCACCGAGAAGCTCTCGGTCGGCCCCGCCTCCGGCAATCTCGTCTGGAATAGCTGCCTTGCCGGCAGCGCCTCCGGCTGGAGCTTCGGCGAGGTGGGCGGCGCGAGCTATCTCGGCGGCGCCGTTGGCGTGGGTGACGGTGCATCCCTGTCGCCCCTCTGGCGGCTGGCAGGGCTTGGCTCAGGCTACATGGAGGTGCCGGGCACGCTGGCCGGCACCCAGCAGGTCAGCGCGGACTGGACGGGCACCGAGGGCTATATCCCGGTCGAGCCGGGCCAGTGGTGGGGGTTCCAGGCCAGGCTGCAGGCGCATCGCTGCCGCGCCGAGCTGCAACTGATCTGGCTCACCGGCTCCGGCGTCTTTCTGGGCGCGAGCACCATCGGCCACGTCGATGCCGGCGTTCATGGCGGCGGCCAGACCCTCTCGCAATACGGGTTTCTCTGGGGCAAGGCGCAGGTTCCCGTGGGCGCGGCCCGCATGGTGCCCCGCATTGCCCTGCAGGGGCTCAGCGGCTTCGGCTCGGCCAGCGACGCGCATCCCTATGTCTTCTGGACCCAGACCCAGGTCTGTCCGGCCAATGTGAACCAGGCTGAGGCGACCCCCTGGGCAGCCGGTGGTGTCACCCAGATCGACGGCGGGATGATCCGCACCAACTCGATCGAAGCCGGCACGCTCAAGGCCGGCGCCGTCCAGGCCGGCAACCTGGCGGTGGATGCGGTCACCGCCGGCACCATCGGCGTCGGCGCGGTGAATGCGCGGGAGATCGCCACCGGCGCCATTCGCGCCGACAAGCTGGCCTCCGAGGAGATCGTCACCCAGAGCCTGCAGTTGCGGAACCTGGTGATCGGCGAATCCAAGATCCAGGGCGATGCGGTCAGCCATATGTGGGGTGCCGATGTTCCCATCGAGGATCTTTACGGCATCCAGTATGGTTGGACCGGCGGGTTCACCGCGTTGTCGGTGAACTCCGACAGCTACCGCACCGGGCTGATCCAGCTCTTTGTGCAGCATAGCTACAACGCCGCCGCAAGCGTGAACACCAACACGCAATACTGGATCTATAACAACGGCATCGAAGTCGCTGCGCATGGTGGTATTGCCCTGGCCGATAGCTTCATTCTCTGGGGCCATGCCGGGTTTGCCCAGGGCGTCAACACGATCAACCTGCACTTTGCGAATGGTCCCAATGCCGGGGTGCGGCGGGTTCGCATGGCAGCCTTCGCGCGAGGTAAGTAAGCAATGATATATAGCATCTATGAAACGGCGACCGGGCTGATCAAGTCGGTGGTCGAGGGCATGGAGTTCACCGTGCTGGCGCCGGAGGGACATAGCCTGCTGGTCGGGCGCTATTCACCAGGGGAATACTACGTGGTGGATGGCGAGGCGGTCGAGCGCGCCGCCATGACGCCCAGCATAAGCGTCAGCGAGATTGCGGCGGATGGCGTCGATGAATGCGTCATCTCCGGCCTGCCTGACCCCTGCAGGGTGCAGGTCAATGGCGCCTTCTACTGGTTGGGCGAGGTAGCCGGCGGCAGCCTGACCATCACCTCGACCGAGCCCGGCACCCTGTCCGTGACGGTTCTCAACAACCCCACCCACAAGCCCTGGAAGACCACGATCCATGCGACTTGAGTTCGGCTCCAGCCTGGAAGACTTCCGCGCCAAGGCGCTGCGGCAGATTGATGAGGCGGCAGAGACCGCCCGGCTGCGCTTCGTCACCCCCGGCGCAAGCCAGGCGCTCGAATACCAGGCGACGGAGAGCGATGCGCGGGCCTATCTGCATGATGCCAGCGATGGCACCCTGATGCTGATCTCCGACTATCCCTTCCTGCGCGCCGAGATCGAGGCGCGGCGTGCCGCGCATGGTGGCGTCGCCCCCGGTGCGCTGATCGTGGCCCAGGAGGTCGTGGCTGAGGCTGACGCCTGGCGCATGATCGGCAGCCTGATCAAGGAGCTGCGGCGTGGCCGCAAGATGCAGGTCGCCGCAGCCAATAGCGTGGCGGAAATCCGCGAGCTGCTGAATATCGACTGGCCGATGCCCGACTGAGGCTGATATAATAAGTCAGCGATGAGGTAGAAGCCATGACCGCACCTGTAACTTTGTCTCACTCGATCGAACGTCAGCTTGGTGAGGTTGTCGGCACGCTGCGGATGACCGTCGCGGGCATGGAAAGCCTGAAGGAAAGCGTCGAGCGCCTGACGGAGCGTGCGGCCTTCAGGGGCGATGTGGAAGCGCTGCGGGCCGAGCAGACCGAGGACATCAAGAAGCTCAATCGCAAGGTGGATACCCTGCAGCGCTGGATGTGGGTCTGCGTGGGCGGCGGCACGGTCTTCGCTGGCGCGGTCGCCTTCTTCATCAAGCCGATCATCCGCGTCACCCTCGGCACCTAATGGCTCTCGCGGAAAGCCTGGTCAAGCTTCTGACCGACGAGGAGGGCCTGCGTCTCACCGTCTATGACGACGCGACGGGCAAGCCCATCACGCCGGGCAGCACGGTCATCGGCCATCCCACCATCGGCATCGGCCGGGCCTTGGATACCAACGGGATCTCCAATGAGGAGGCCAGGGCACTGCTGCTCAACGACCTGGCCAAGATCACCGGCCAGCTCGACCAGCGCCTGCCCTGGTGGCGCCGGCTCAGTCAGAACCGCCAGATGGTCCTGGCGGCCATGGCCTTCCAGCTCGGCATGGCCGGGCTGCTTGGCTTCTCCAATACCCTGAAGCTGATCGAGGCCGGGCGCTATGCCGAGGCCTCCAGCGCCATGATGCAGAGCCTCTGGGCACGGCAGACGCCGGCCAGGGCTGCGCGCATGGCACGCTTGATGAAGGACGGCTGACGTGTTCCCGATTGCCGCATTGCTGGGCATGGGCCTTCCCGTGCTGTCCGATCTGGTTGGCCGGGCGCTTGGGCAGATCGACAACCCCGTGGCGCAGACCGCAGCCAATGCCCTGTCCCAGGTCGGCTCCTCCATCGCCGCCGGCAACATCACCCCGGAACAGGTGGGCGAGGCGAACCGGCACCTGGAGGCGATGACCAAGCTCGACAACGAGCGCGAGCTGGGCATGGCCGAGCAGATCAACCAGACCATGCGCGCCGAGGCAGCCAGCGAGGACGCCTGGACCCGGCGCTGGCGCCCCTTCTTCGGCTATATCGTGGCGACGAGCTGGGGCATCCAGAGTGCCGCTGTCGCCTGGGTCATGCTCAAGATGCCGGCCCAGGCGCCGGAGATCATCAAGGCGCTCAGCGACAATGCGACCATGTGGTGGATGGCGCTTGGCGTGCTGGGTATTGCCGTGGTCAAGCGCAGCGAGGACAAGGCCCTGGCAGCGGGCCAGACTCCGCCTCCGGGACTGATCGATCGCCTTTTGCCGCGATAGGAGAGGCATTTTGTGGCAGCGGTGATGCCTCTCCCCTATATTCAGTAGTGACTTACTTTTCCCGCTGGAGCCACCATGCAGTCTGACACCGCCAAGATCCCCTATAGCCAGGATGTGACCAAGCCGCAGACTGCAACGCCGGACGAATGCATCGCCGATCTGATGCGTCTGGTGCAGGCCTTCCCCGATCGGGTGATCAGCCGCAACTTCTACCGCGTCGAGGGCTCCCTGGCCGAGAGCGCCTGGACTGCCCATTTCGGCACCTTCACCGAGTTCAAGAAGCAGGCGGGTGTCACCCCGTCGCGGCATGCCCAGCGGCTTGAGAAGGCCATCGCCAAGCACGCCTCGACCACGCTGTTCCGGCAGATGAACGGCGAGAAGTCCGGTTGGGAGGATCGCTACCTGCGGCCCAGCGGCGAGCGCTTCTCGACCGATATCGTCGTCACCGATGTCCACGACAAGGATTGCGATCCCTTCTGGCGCCGCGTGCTGATGGAGACCATCGCCCGGGTGCAGCCCCGCCGCATCGTCATCGGCGGCGACCTCTTCGACCTGCCGGAGTTCAGCAAGTTCACCCAGGATCCGCGCGAGTGGGATGTGGTCGGGCGCATTCGCTGGGTGCATGACTTCCTGCAGGAGATGCGCGAGGCCGCCTGCGATGCCGAGGTCGTGCTGGTCGAGGGCAACCATGAATACCGGCTGCTCCGGCACCTCGCCGAGCAGACCCCGGCGATGCGGGCCATTCTCTCCGACCTGCATGGCTTCACGGTCAGCAAGCTGCTCGGCCTCGACCGCTTCGAGATCAACCTGATCGCCAGGGCCGACCTGTCCTCCTTCAATGAGCGCGACATCAAGGAGGAGCTGCGCCGCAACTACTACGTGGCGCCGGGCGGGCAATACCTCATCCACCACTTCCCCGAGGGCATGGAGATGAAGCTGCCGGGTGGCCATGGCCACCATCACCGGCACTTCGCCTGGCAGCACTATACGCCGACGCATGGCGCCTTCGAATGGCACCAGATGGGCTGCGGCCACCGGCGCGTCGCCAACTACACCGCCGGCGAGAAGTGGGGCAACGGCTTCCTAATGCTGCATGTGGACAATGCCGAGAACCGTGTCGTCCACGAATATGTGCAGGTCCGCGATCACGCGGTTGTAGGCGGGCGCTGGTATTCTCGCCTGTCAAGCGAAAGATGAGATCGTAAAACAGTTAGTAATGACTTACACTAGGGTAGTCATTATCGACAACCCGGAGTAAAGACTATGGGCAGGCCCAGGGACAAAGCACCTCGCGGAAAGAGGGGGCTTTTGCCCCTCACCGCCCGTGACGAGGATCTCCTGCGTGAGCGCAAGCCGCGTGCCAATGCGGAGTTCACCGCCAGGACCGAGGCGCAGCAGGACTACGCCAACTCCATCCACAGCAATACCCTCACCTTCGGCATCGGCCCCGCCGGCACCGGCAAGACCTGGGTCGCCGGCTATCTCGGCGTCAAGGCGCTGCTGGAAGGCCGCCGCCTGGTCATCACCCGCCCTGCCATCGAGGCCGGCGAGAGCCTGGGCTTCCTGCCGGGCGAGCTGGCCGAGAAGTTCGACCCCTATTTCCGGCCCGTCCGGATGGTGCTGGAGCGGGCGCTCGGCAAGGGGCATGTCGAGGGCATGATCAAGGCGGGCAAGATCGAGGCGCTGCCCCTGGCGCTGATGCGCGGGCATACCTTCGAGGATGCCTTCGTGCTGCTGGACGAGGCGCAGAACACCTCCCCGGTGCAGATGAAGATGTTCCTCACCCGCATCGGCGAGAATGCGACCGTGGTGGTCAATGGCGACCTGTCGCAGAAGGACATCCCCGGACCTTCCGGCCTGGCCGATGCGCTTGACCGGCTCGACGGCATGCGCGACGTGGGCATCGTTCGCTTCCGGCGCGAGGATATCGTCCGCTCGGGCATCGTGCAGGACATTCTCGACCGCTACTCTCTCCGCGACGACTAGCGGGGCGCGGATCCCAGGCACTCCCTATAGTAAGGGGAGCGCTGCGAGGGATCATGAACCAGACTGAAATCACGCTGTTCGGAGGGTTCCAGGGGCACGACCTGGAGCCCTTCGCTTATGAGGCGATGCTGCACACCCGCTGGCCGAGCGCTGAGCGCCGGCGGGAGCCCGAGCTGTTCACCACCAAATGGTGGGATTACCGCCAGATGGCGCCGGCCCAGGCAACCTACTACTTCGCCCATCTCTTCACCGAGCATACCCGCAAGATCATCCGCGAGCACCTGAACGATGCCCCGGCCGCCAACGGGCGCGACTGGCATCCGATCAAGTCCGGCGATGTCTTCGAGCCGCCGGCCGACGAGCGGCGACATGCCTATTGGCGCCGCAAGATCACCGGGCTGGTGCGCGCCCGGCAGGCGGCCGATGCCGAGGGCATTCCCTATGAGGTCTTCATCCCGACCGCGCTCCGGTATTTCTATTTCGGTGGCGGCACATACGTCTTCGCCAAGCGGGGCGGCATGATGCTGGAGCCGAGCCTGCTCTATGGCGAGGAGGTCATGGCGGAAATCGCCCAGGCCTGGATCGCGCAGTTGGAGATGCGGGTCCAGGCGGCGCGGCATCCGCGCTTCCTGCTGGCCAATGACGACGGGCATCCCGACCACCAGGCGCATCGGGACTGGCTGGAGCAGCAGCTTGCCCGCCGGGCCATGCCGGAGCTGGCGCGCAGGCGGTTGGTCAAGGAAGGCTATCTGCCCTAGCCCTTGGGCAGCCGCCTCGTTGTGAGCAATCAGTAAGCGCTTACTATAGTGTGCCAGAGATAACGAGAGCAAGCATGACTGGTTCAGCGGCCACCTATGAGTTCGACGCCGAGACGCAGACGCGCCTACCAGCTCGTGGCGGCGTCTCCTGCATTTATACCATCCGGCAGGTTGGCACCGATCGGCTGTATGTTGGTAGCGCTCGTGATCATCTGCGCCGGTGGTATGCCCATCGACGTGCGCTGACTCTGGGCAATCATCGCAATCGCATCCTGCAGCGAATCTGGAACAAGTTCGGCCCAGCCGGCATCGTGTTCTCCATCGTGGAGTTTGTGGAAGCCTCGAAGCTGCTGGAGCGCGAGCAGGCTTGGATCGACAGTCTGCAGCCGCAACTCAATCTGTATCCTATTGCTGGCCGGGGGCCTGCTGGAACGTCGCTGACGCCAGAGCACCGCGCGAAGATCGGCGCTGCGCAGCGCGGTCGTAAGCGTAATCCAGAAGAGGTTGAGAAGGCGGCTGCGGCCAATCGGGGAAAGAAACGGTCCCCGGAAGTGGTTGCGCAGATGGCTGAAGCGCGTCGCGGGAAGAAAGCAAGCCAGGCGCATCGGGAAAATATCTCGAAGGCGCTACTTGGGAAGCCCAAAAGCCCAGAGGCTGTAGCAAAGACGGCTGCCGCACATCGCGGAGCAAAACGCTCAGATGCGGCTCGTCTGAAAATGTCGAAGCGCTACATTCTTACATCGCCAACCGGCGAAGAAGTTGTCGTCATTAATCTAGCTCAGTTCTGCCGTGAAAACAGCCTGTCACGAAGTAACCTATTAACCGTGATCACAGGAAAACGCTCACATAGCAAAGGCTGGATTGCCAGGAAGGAGTGTATTTGATGTCCAGCACCTCGACCTACGATTTTGAGGAAATCACGCAAACAGAAATTGTGGCGTGCATGATGTGGGACCGCGATTTCCTGCGCCGCACGGACGGGCTGATCAAGCCGGACTATTTCGCCAGCGAGGTGGAAGCCGGCTTCGTGCAGATGGTGCTGTCCTATCACGCCAAATACCGCGATGCCCCGGATGCCACCGCCTGGCGCGAGCTGATCAAGGAGGGCTTCAAGGTCAAGCCGCAGATCTGGCGCGACGATCTCAAGGCGGATGTGGTCGCCAAGCTGGGCGAGACCTCCCGCATGGTGATCCGCAGCCGGGCCTTCCTGCTCGACCGGATCGAGGAGTTCGCTCAGCAGCAGGAGATCGTCAACAGCCTGATCGAATCCGCTGCGGCGCTGAGCAAGACCGCCGACCCCAAGCGCTTCGCCAAGGTGCGCGAGCGCATGCAGCAGGCCTTCAGCCTGCGGCTGGTCGAGGATGACAAGGACTACGACTTCTTCGAGCGGGTCGAGGAACGGACCAAGGAGCGGCTGGATATCATTGCCGGCGGCCGGTCGAAGACCGGCGTCACCACCGGCATCCCGGAGCTGGACGAGCTGCTGAAGCATGGCGGCTATGGCCGCAAGGAACTGACGCTCTGGATGGGCGGGGCGAAGTCCACCAAGAGCTTCAACCTGCTGGGCGCGGCGACGGCCGGCGTGCGCGACGGCAAGCGGGTTCTCTTCATCACCCTGGAAAACTCCATCGAGGTGCAGGCGGATCGGCTCGATGCCGACTTCTCCGACACCCGGATGTCCGAGTTCCTCAAGATGCCACACAGCGTCGCCGGTGCGGTCGCCGGCATGGCGGGGCGTCCCGGCATCGGCAGGCTCAAGATGCGGGAATATCCGATCGGCACCTTCCGGCCGATCGATCTTGAGCGGGTGGTCGAGGAATACAAGGTCAAGGGCATCACCTTCGACCTGGTGGTGATCGACTACCTCGACATCATGGCGCCCGACTATCGCTTCGAATCCAAGCGCGAGGGGTCCGAGCATATCTGCATGCGGGTGCGCGGCATCGCCCAGGCGGAAGGCTTCGCGCTCGTCTCGGCGATCCAGACCAACCGCGAGGGCCACAAGGCGGCGACCGCCCATGCCGAGCATGCCGCTGAGGACTTCAACAAGATCCGCATCGCCGACCTGGTGATCTCGGTCAACCGCACCGACGAGGAGAAGGCCGCCAGCAAGGCGCGTCTCTTCCTGGCAGCGGGCCGCAACCAGCGCGACGGCATCACCATCTTCGTGAAACAGGATCTCGATCGCGGCCGGGCCGTGTCGGAAGTGGAGAGCGTCGAATGAGCAAGCCGGAGACTGTCATCCCGTTCAATCATACGGCTTACGGTTTCCAATGGGGCGCGGCAAAGGTCGAGCGCTTTCATTCCGAGCAAAAGACCGGCGCCGTCACCTTGGGCATCACAACGCCAAAAGGTCAGGTTTGCGTCTATGTCACCCGGACTGGCAAGGTCCGGGTCTATGACCGGAAGTGTGGCGAGTGGGCGCCTAAGGCATGAGTCTCGCCGAGATCATCGAGGAGATCGACCTCGAAGAGTATCTCGACAGCGAGGGCATCGACTACAAGCGGACCTCGGGCGGCGACAACCTGGTGCTGGAGGAGTGTCCCTTTTGCGGCGACCGGCGCGGCCGGGTCTATTTCTCCCGCTCCAAGAAGCGCGGCGTCTGCTTCGCCGGCTCCTGCAATGCCAAGTTCAACCTCTATAGCTTCGCGCGCCACCGGCTGGGCGGCGGCGACCGGGCGACCTTCGAGCATCTGGAGCGCTTCTCGGGGCGCGTCTGCCGCCCCGTCGCGGCACCCCGCCCCGAACCCCGCAGCACGGAAGGCTGGCAGCTCCCTGCCTCTCTAGCGCTGCCGACAGAGGCAGGCATGACGCATCCCTATCTGCTAGAGCGCGGCATTCTCCCCGAGACGCAGCGCCGCTTCGGGCTGCGCTGGTGCGAGGATGGCTGGTTCGACTATGAGGATGTCGAGGGCAATCCCAAGCGCATGTTCTTCGGCGGCCGGGTCTTGCTGCCGATCTACGACCTCGACGGCAGCCTGGCGACCTTCGTCGGCCGCGACGTGACCGGCGCCGCCAATGTCCGCTACCTCTTCCCGCCGCTGCTCTCGGCCGCCGGCAAGCTGCTTTATGGCGGGGGGCGGGCCGAGGGCCTGGAGCATCTGGTGGCGGGGGAGGGGCCGTTCGACTGCATCGGCATCCATCAGGCGATCAAGGACCATCCCGACTTCCGCCAGATCGGCGCGGTGGCGACCTTCGGCATCTCGATCGGCTCGGCCAGCGAGGGCGGCGATGATCAGCTCGGCCGGCTGATCCGGCTGCGCCGGGCGGGGCTCAAGCGGCTGACCATCATGTGGGATGGCGAGCGCAAGGCCTTCGACCAGGCCCGCAAGGCAGCGGCCGTCACCACCCGGATCGGCCTGCCGACGCATATCGCCATGCTACCCAGGGACAGCGATCCCGGCGAGCTGGATACCGCGACGATCCGCCGGGCGATCACCGAGGCGCCGCTCTGGACGCCGAACCGCGACGTGCTCTGGGCGCTGCGATCACCCTATTAAATAAGTCAGCGGTGAGATTGACAATGCCTTCCCGCGCGCATAGATAGGCAAGCGGAAAGGGGCACAAAGGGGCAGCTATGAAATACCACGTCAGGAGTCATCAGTTGAAGGCGGGCAGCGCCATCTACAACATGGCGCTCTTCGAGCCGGCGGATGATTCCAGCCGGGCGGCGCTCTATGTGCGGAGCTGGAAGAACAGTCATGGCGCCGAGAACCGGGTCTGGGTTACCCGCAACGGTGCTACCGGACGAACACAGACCAGAACGGACTTCATCACTACGCTGGAAGGCAAGCTCACCAACGCGGCGATGAAATACCGCGAGGTGAGCAGTCCGGTGGATGCGGTGCTAACGCCGGAGGTTCTGTTCACCAATCCCAAGCTGACCTGGATCACTGGTCTCAGCCACGATGCCGCGCGCAAGATCGCGCAGTATCTTCTGACCAATGAGATCGCAGATCCCAGCATGGAGGGCGCGGTCGATCAGGGCGAGCTGGAGGCAAGGCTGCAGGCCATGATCGACGGCATCTCGGTCGAGGCGCCGGCGCAGGAGCCGGCCCAGGCTGTGACGGCGGCTGTCGCCCCGGCGCGGGTGGAGCTGGAGGAGATCGTCTCCCAGATCCAGGGTTTCGGAGAGTTCGCATGATGGCCGCTCATCTTCTGGTGCGACGGCGCAGCGCCGTTGTGTCGGTTCTCGCCCTCGTCGAGCTGCATGATGGCACCCGTCTGGCCGAGCAGATGGACATGGCGCAGGTTGGCCATCGTGGGCGCTGGCAGGTCACCCCGGCGATTGCCCTGATGCCGGAGGTGGCTCTTGATGTCTTCAGTCTCACTGGAGCCGGAGCGTCCGGCTGGAAGATGCTCTATCAGCGTAACAAGATCTGGAGCGATGGCCTCGCACCGCAGGCCAAGATCGAGGATCTGCCGCAGCTTGCGGCCCTGGTCGGCGCGAAGGAGAACCGCGAGCTGCGTCGGCGCTGGTCCCGGACGGCCGACATGAAGCGCTATTGCGAGCTGGCGCTGGCGACCTCTGACTATCCCGAGGATGATCTCGCCATGCTGGCGACAGGCGACAAGCGCCATCGCCTCTATCCCTGGGAGAGCGGACCCAGGATTGCGGATCATGAGGTGACCACCCTCGTTGACCCCTTCTTTTCCGAGGTGAGTAGCCTGTCGCCCGAGCAACAGGCGGAAATACAACGCCGTCTGACAGGGATGATCGATCGGCAGGCTTTCGACGGACTGATGGGTGTGTCGTGTCGTGACCAGACGGAGGCGGATCTGGAGGAGTTCCTCAAGGAGCTTGCCGATGCACGATATGGAGAATTTGCATGACCCTCTCGATGCGCGCGGATAATCGCTATCGCTTCGAATGCCCGCTGACCGAGAAGGTCGAGATCTACCTCGCCTGCATCTTCAAGCGCTACAAGCACTGGCGCGGCGAGAAGACCGGCAATCCGATCTGCGCCACCTGCATGAACGCCAACAAGTGCCCGGCGGTGCATATGATCAAGCGGGAGGATGCGGAGCGGCGGGCGATCTACTTCGACACCACCGACCGCATCCACAAGCTGGATGCCTTCGCGCGGGAGCGAACCGAGCGGGTCATGGTCTCGCCGATCCAGGCCTATGGCACCGGCATCGACATGGCCGACCTCTCCCGGCTCTGCGGGCATACCGTCACCGGCATCCCGACCAGCATCCCGGTGCCGCCGCGCCCGAATGCCGCCAAGGCTCCGATCAAGCCGACCAGGGTCAAGTTCCGCTCCAGCGCGGACAGCGCCGAGGTGCTGGATCATGTGGCTGGCGACATGACGGAGCAGCTCAACGCCGCGCTTGAAAACAGTCACGGGTGAGGTTATGTCTGCAAGGCAGGATGTGTATCTGACCGTGCAGCAGGCGGTGGCCAAGCTGCAGGCCATGGGCTTCGATGTGAGCGAGCGCCAGGTCAGGCGCTGGGCGGAGAAGCGGGCCTTGCCCTTCTTCCTCTTCCAGAAGGCGCTGCTCATCGAGGAGAACGAGCTGGTGATGCACTTCAAGCGGATGCAACTGGCGGCCGTTCGGGAGAGCAACAGGCTTCATGGGGGCAAAGCAGCGTAACTGGACCGCGCCGGACGGCTCCAGGCAAAAGGCCTGGGCCGTCTCCTTCATGGCGCGTCGCCCCGAAGGCGGCAGCGAAAGGATCCGCAAGTCGGGCTTTCGCACCCGCCGGGAGGCCGAGGCCTGGGAAACGGCCGAGCGCGAAAGGCGCGCGAAGCAGGTCAGCGAGAATCATAGCGACCTTACCCTAGCCGAGGTGCTCGATAGCTGGCTGCATGCCGCCGACAAGGGCCTGGTGGGCGCAAGCCGGTCAATGCCACCACGCTCCGCTCCTATCGCAGCGTGGTGCGGCTGCACCTGAAGCCGCTGCTCGGCGATCGCAAGCTGGTGGCCATCACCCGCCCCATGGTGATCGAGGCCACCACCACGCTGCTGGAGACCCGCACGCGTGCCGTGGCGGCCCAGGCCATTCGCTATCTCTCCATCGCCCTGAGCTATGCCGTGGATCGCGGCTGGGTCGCCCATAACGCCGCGACAAGGTTGCGGGTAGAAAACGAGCGCCGCGAGCCGGTGCGGATTCCTACAGAGACCGAAATGGCTGCGGTGCTGTCCAATCTCTCGGAGCGGGTCGGTGCTGACCCCGAGAGCTGGCATGGCTTTGCCGTGCTGGTCTTGACCCTGCAGGGCAGCGGCTTGCGGATCGGCGAGGCAAGGGGCTTGCGCCGGGCCGACCTCGACCTGGAGAAGGGCGTGATCCAGGTCGCCCAGCGGGCGGATCGCTGGGGCGTCATGGGGCCACCCAAGAGCGCTGCCGGCCGGCGCACCATTCCGATCGACGACATCCTGGTGGCCGCCCTGCAGGGCTGGAAACCGCTGTGCCCGCCGGGCGAGCTGGTCTTCCCCAATGGCGCCGGCAAGGTCGAGAGCCTGCAGAACCTCTATCATCGCCGCTGGGCGCCAGTGATGCGCGAGCTGGGCCTGGTGCGGGATGGCGTGCCGCTCTTTGCCTTCCATGCCCAGCGGCATTTCCGGATCTCCCGGCTCATCGCCATCGGCGCCACCATCCGGGAAATCATGGATGCGGCGGGGCATGCCTCTTCGGCCATCACTATCGACACCTATGGACACCTGATGGCCGATCGCATGGAGCAGCGACGAGCGCAGGCGAATCGGATCGCGCTCTCGCTGGATTCTAGTCACATGGCTGACACACGGAAGCCTAAGTGACTGAAACTAGGCGATGTTGAGAACACTCTTAATCAGCGGGTCGTAGGTTCGAATCCTACGGCGCCCACCAACCTCCAAACCACTGAAATCCTTGGGTTCTTCCGATCAGCAGAGGGTGACTTCTTCACTCTCCACTGATCACTTTCTGCCCTTTTGAGCCCCTTTGCATATCAATAGCTTAGCCCTGTGCCCTTTTCGCTGTGTCACATGGCTGGCACATGGCTACCGCACGGTGGGGCGCAGGGCCTGCTCGGTCATCTCATCCCAGGGTGGAACGGCGCCGTTGTAGAGCTTCCGCAGATTGGCCACCCAGCTCCGCTCGGTCCTCGACATCGACATGCCCAGATTGGCGTCGATCACCGTCAGCAGGTCCGGGGAGTATTCCTCCATCCAGGCCCGCAGCAGCATGGCCGGGTCGTAATCCAGCGCCAGTGCGAGCGCCGGCACCTTCTCGGCCGGCACCCGGGTGGTGCCCTGCTTGAACATCGTGATGATGTTCGGCTTGTCGTAGCCGATCTCATCGGCGATCTGCCGCTGGGTCTTCTCCGACTGGTTGATCAGGTCATCAATAAGCCGGACGAACTTCGTCGGCTTCTTACCAACTGCCATTACATTACCTCCTTGTGAGTTGTCAGGCGCTGCCCCTCTGCAAGCGCTTACTGACTAAATACGTCATGCCTGAATGATCTCAACAACGCAACCCATCACGAAATCGAAAATTGCATACAATATAACGGCTTATCCAAGTGTAATGTAATGTCGGAACGAAATTACGCCGGAATGTTTTCTCAACCTGGGGCAATTAGGTTGCTTGTCTAGTGACCCAATGGGCACACTCACGGATATGTCAACTTGCCCCGTTGTGCGCTCATCCCTGGGAAGCTATTAAGCTGGAACGCGATACAGGAAGGGGCATATTCAATCGCGCGTTGTTGACCGGGCCAGGGCATCAGCGAAAATCTTCCTAACAACCGGTGTTTGAAAGGATAAGGCAATGGAGTTCACCGAGATTTCCCTGGAGGTCATGGCTGATATGATCGGCGGGATGGACGATCTGGTGGTCAACGACCTCGCGGGTCTCAACGTGGTGACCGGTATCAGTGCTGGTGCCGCCGGCAAGTCGAATCGGGTCGTGATCATCCAGGGTGCCCAGGACGGCGCCATCCTGGGCCTCATGCCGCTGGATGGTGACAGTCAACACTGACTTCACCGGAAACTTCATGCTTCCACCAAGAACGGGTGCCTTGCACACCCGTTTTTTGTTGCTTACATTGCATAAGTCATCACTGAATAAGGAAGCAGGCATGCCGACGCTCAACAAGATCATGGACTTCCGGGCCTCCGTCGAGAAGGTCGTTGCCATGCTGACCGAGCGCGGCCTGGCAGTGACCCAGCGCGGCACGCGGGCCTTCGTCCGCTACGACCCGCGCAACGGCAATCCGATCTCCATCAATATCCCGATGATCCCGGATACCGCCGACGATGCCCTGATCGCCGCCATTCGCGGCTTCATCGACCATGAATGCGCCCACATCCTGTTCACCGATAGCGTGGTCTTCACCGACCGGCTGCGCGAGGCGGTCAAGGCCGATCGCAAGCGGGCCGGGCGCCTGAAGAACCTCTGGAACATCGTCGAGGATGTCCGGATCGAGCGCGCCATCCAGCGCCGCTTCCCCGGCTCCGCCCAGCATATCCGCGACACCTGGGAGTGGATCTACGAGACCCAGATCACCGGCCTGCTGAAGGATGCCGACAGCCCGGACAAGCTGACCGCCCTGCTGCTGCCGACCATTCTGCATGCCATGTCCGGCAAGCTGCCGGCGCAGGATTTCATGGCCCGGCACGCGCTCTGGGACCGGGTGACCGACCTGATGACGATCCTGGAGCCCTTCCGCGCGTCCATGGAAGCGGAAATCGAATCGACCGAGGCCGCCTTCGGCCTGGCGGAGGAGATTCTGCGCGCCTTCGAGGCGGTGCGGAAGCCGGCCCCCAAGGCCGAGCCCCGCCCGGATCGGGATGATTCCGAGGAGGAGCCGGAGGACAAGCCCGAGCCGGATGAGGAGAGCGAGTCTGAGGAGGACAAGCCCGAGCCGGACGAGGAGAGCGAGTCTGAGGAGGACAAGCCCGAGCCGGACGAGGAGAGCGAGTCTGAGGAGGGCGAGGAGGCCGACGACAGCGAACCGGAAGCCTCCGACGAGGACAAGCCCGAATCAGGCGAGGAGGCTGAAGGCGAGGAGCCGGAAGTCCCTGAAGACGAATCTGAAGGTGAAGGCGATCCCAAAGGTGAGCCCGACGAAGAGGAGGTTGACCCGCTCGACGATCTTCCCATGGAGGGCGAGGGCGAGGGTGAGGAGGTTGACCCGCTTGGCGGCGACGAGCCCGATCCCGAGGAGGAGCTGATCGATGGCGACCGGGAGGAGTGGGATGGCAGCCCGGTCGATGGCACCGGCAAGGATGCCCCAAGCCTGGCGCTGCCCGATGCCGAGCCCGAGGAGCCGGAAGATGAGCCGGAGGAGGAGACCGAGGACAAGAGCGATGTCCTCGACGAGGTGAAGGATATGGAGGAACTCCTGGCCGAGGGAATCGAGCGCGAGGTGCATGCCGAGATCTCCGCCCGGGATTACCTGCCCTTCACCCTCGACTTCGACGACTGGATGATCGCCGACCCCAAGGGGCCAGTTGGCCAGGCTATTGCCGAGCGGCAGGTCGAGGTCATGGAGAATACGGTCATGCGAATGGTCGGGCAGATGGGCGCCCAGATGCGCCGTCTCTTCGCCCAGCGCGACCTGGTGGTGAACTATGGCGGCCAGCGTTCCGGCCGGCTGCACTCCGCCGCCTTGCATCGGCTGGCATCGGGTGACCACCGCATCTTCACCCGGCGCGAGGAGCACAATGCCGAGGACAGCGCCGTAACCCTGCTGGTCGATTGCTCCGGCAGCATGAGCGGCACCAAGATCGACATTGCCCTGGAGGCCGCCTATGCCTTCAGCCAGACCCTGGACCGCATCGGCATTCGCCATGAGGTGCTGGGCTTCACCTGCAACCCGGACATGGGCTGGCTCTGGGGCGCGACCGGCAAGGAGATGAAGGAGGAACAGGCGCGGATGGGCCGGGAGTTCTCCCGCGTCGAGCCGATCCGCATGCTGATCTTCAAGGCCTTCGACGAGAGCTTCCGCCGGGCCAGGATCCGCTTCGGGGCGATGCGCCATGCAACCTCCGCGACCCGCCAGGCGCCGACCGCGCTCGACCAGAACATCGACGGCGAGAGCATCCTCTATGCCGCCGGCCGGCTGCTGGCCCAGCGCCAGCAGCGCAAGGTGCTGATCGTGCTGTCCGATGGCGCCCCCCGCGCCGCCTTCGGCGATGCCAGGCATATCCGCGAGCATGCCAAGATCGCGGTCGAGACCTGCGAGCAGCGTGGCGTGGAGACGCTCGGCATCGGCATCCAGGATGCCTCGGTTAAGCGCTACTACAAGAAGCACCTGGTCCTCAACTCGGTGCAGGCGCTGCCGACCACCGTCATGCGCGAGCTGGGCAAGATCCTGCTCCGCTGACCCTGACTGCACCGAGAACAATAAGTCACTGGTGACTTGCAATCCGGTAGCGTGGCAGTTATCTATCAGACAAGCGAAGCAGAGACGCGGAAGGAGTGCAGCGTATGAGTTTGACGGCCGATGCGCCCGTTGAGAATGACGGCAAGATCGCCTGTGCCGAGTGCGGCGCCAGGGTGCATATCATCCAGAAGCACCTGGAATCAGGCTGCCGTTCGGGGATGACCCTGGCCGCCTACAAGGAGCGGCATCCCGAGGCGCCGATCCTGTCGCCGATGGCGCTCGACAAGCTGAAGGAGCGGCAGAAGGCCGTCGAGACGCCGGCGGTTGCGGCCGATCTCGGCTTCGCCGCGCAGATGCGCCCGATGCACGAGGTCTTCGGGCTGGGCGAGGTGCCGGCAGCGATGAATGCCCGGACCAAGGCGCCGCTGATGATCCGCACCTTCGAGCCGCCGGCGGAGCTGGCAGGCTTCGTGCCCGACAAGGATCCCAACTACGTCTTCAGCATCGACCTGCTGAAGACCGCCCTGGCCGCGCATCGCGTCGCCCGCCCGGCCTATTTCTGGGGCATGCTCGGCACTGGCAAAACCACCATCTTCGAGCAGGTCGCGGCCCATATCGGCCATCCCCTGCTGCGGGTGCAGCATACCCGCAACACCGAGGAATCCCATGTCCTGGGCCAATGGGTGGTCAAGGACGGCTCGACCGTCTTCCAGCTCGGCCCGCTGGCCTTCTGCATGAAGTATGGGCTGATCTATCTGGCCGACGAATACGACTTCGCCATGCCGGCGGTGATCTCGCTCTACCAGCCCGTCATGGAGGGCAAGGCGCTGGTGATCAAGGATGCCGACCCCGAGAACCGGGTGATCAAGCCGCATCCCAACTTCCGCTTCTGGGCCACCGGCAACACCAACGGCACCGGCGACGAAACCGGCCTCTACCAGGGCACCGTCCTGCAGAATGCCGCCAACTACGAGCGGTTCTTCATCGTCGAGGAGGTGCGCTGGATGGAGCCGAAGGTCGAGACCTCCATTCTCATCGCCCAGGGCGGCGTGCCGAAGGAGCTGGCCGAGAAGATGATCAGCTTCGCAACCATGTGCCGCGAGGCCTATGCCGCCGGCAAGATCGGCCTGCCGCCCTCGACGCGGAGCATGATCAACTGCTGCCTGAACGGATCCATCCGGGCCGACTATGCCATGGGGATCCGGCAGTCCTACGTCAATCGGCTGAACCGCATCGATCAGGAAGCGGTCAAAGAGGTCATGAAGAGGGTCGGTTTCTGAATGAGCAACACCATCGAGTTCAAGGACTACGAGCGACTGACCCACTGGATCACCATCAAGCTGCTCGGCCGGGCCAAGGCCTCCGGCGCGGATGTCGAATACAACGACCTCTTCCAGGAGGTGGCGCTGATCTGGTGCCGCTGCCGCGACCTCTATGACGAGACCAAGGGCAAGTTCTCGCTCTACTATGTCCGCTCGGCCTTCAAGGGTTTCGGCCACCAGAACCTCGCCGAGAAGATCAACGGGCGCGGTTTCCGCTCAACGGTCAGCCTGAACGAGCGGGTGATGGGCTCGGAGGACGAGGTTTCCGAGTTCGGCGACCTGATCGAGGACGAGGGATGCGTCAATCCCGAGGATCGCCTGCTGCTCCGCGAGAGCGTGGCGATCGAGCTGGAGCGCAACCCGCTGTTCAAGCGCCTGGTCGAGCTGTCCGTCGAGGAGCCGCCGGAGCTTACGTCACAACTGACTGCAATGCGACGGCAGCGGGAATACGCCAGGAGCCTCGGCATCACCATGAGCGAGCGGGTGCCGACCGCCCTCACGCCAGAGCTTGTCCGTCGCAGCATGCGCTTCAACTGGCGCCAGCGCCGCGACGCCCAACCCGGGGAGATCCGCGCATGACCAATCATCCCGGCTGCTTCGGCAGCCCGCTCTGCCACGCTCACAACGCGCTGCCCTGCACGCGCTGCCCCTTCGAGGCGGCGTGCGCGGAGGAGGCGACGAGGGTCGCGGCCAAGCTGCGGGACAGTTTCGGGCTCAACTCGGTGATGAAGGTGCGCCCGCCCCGCCGGCCGATCTCGGCGGCCACCATCAGCGCCGCCAAGACGCTCAACGTGCTGGAGCCTGACGGCCTGCCCAAGAAGGCGCAGCAGCTCGTGCAAACCTGGTCGCAGCGCGGCATCGACCTGCGCCGGGCGGTGCAGATGCGGGCCAATCCCTTCGAGCTGGCCCCGCCCAAGTTCATGCGGATCATCATGCGCGAGCTGCTGGCTGGCGGCTTCACCCGGCAGGGCGTGCGCCGAGCGCTGATCGAGGAGCTGGGCTGGAGCGATGCTTCGGCCGCCAGCCATGTCAGCTTCGGCATCGCGGCGCTCAACCATGTCGGCGTGGTCAAGGAAGAGGAGGGCCGGCTGGTGCCGGTGATCGGATGAATAATCAACATAGGTTCACGGTTGCGGCGGAACTGTTGACGCGGCTTGCCAGGCTTGAGGAGACGCGCACTGCGTTGGTGAACACTTCAAGCCCGACAACCGAGATCAACGTCAATCAGGACATCTTCGCCACTGTCGATAGCAACGTGGCATTGGACGCCATCGAGCGCCAGATTGCGGCGGATATTCAGCTTCTGAGTGAGGAGTATCATATCGTCATCGGTGAGTTCGCATGAGCTTTCCCTGGTTGAATGCCCGTAGCCACTTCTCGCTTGGCGAAAGCCTGGCGGAGCCTGCCGATCTGGTGAAGGCGGCCAAGGAGGCCGGGCTGGACAGCGTGCTGCTCTGCGACACCATGACCGTCTCCGGCATGCCCGAGCTGTTCACGGCTGCCAAGAAAGCCGGCATCAAGCCGATGATCGGCGTGCGGCTGCGGGTGGTGGACGAGCTGACCTTCGACCGCAAGGACAAGGCCAGGCCCTATTACCTGCGGGCGCTGATCCTGGATGACCGGGGCTGGCGCGCGACCCTCGGGCTGCTGTCCAAGGCCTTCGATGCCGCCCACTTCTACGAGGTCGCCCGCCTGACGCTGCCTGAGATTGTCGAGGCATACCGGGACGGGGGCGCTTGCCTGACGCTAGGGGACGCATACGGGGCGCTAGAGGCAGGCAAGGGGGGCGCGGTAGGGGAAGCATGCCGCGCTGCCGGTGTGCCCCTCTACGCTGATCTATCGCTGATTCCGACGCCGCTCGGCGTGCGGCTGGCGGCTGACGCCCTCACCCTGCAGGACGCGGGCATTCCGAGCCTGCTGGCTCCCTGGGCGCTCTATACCGACCCTGCCGAGGCCGACAGTCTCGACATGATGACCGCCATCGCCCGGAACCGTCCCTGGGATGAGCTGTCGCCGCGCCACCCCTTCCGGGATCATGTGGTGCAGTCCAGGGTTGGGCTATTCGCCCGGATCAAGCAGATGCGCTTCGCCCTGCAGGCGCGCTATCCCGAGCGGGAGGCGAACTGGCTCGACCGGCTCACCCAGGCGATCCACGCCACGCGCGAGCTGACCGAGCGGGTGACCTTCACCTGGGACAAGCAGGAGCCGAGCCTGCCCAGGATGGCGGAGAACGAGTTCGCCACGCTGGTGCGGGCCTGTGCCGATGGCTGGAACCGCCGCCTCAAGGGCGAGGTCTTCGGCTACGTGCCGGACCCGGCCGACTATCCCGCCTACAAGGCCCAGCTCCAGCATGAGCTGCAGGTCATCCAGAAGCTCGGCTTCTCCGCCTACTTCCTGCTCGTCGCCGAGATCGTCGCCTGGGCCAAGGGGCAGGGCATCCGGGTGGGGCCGGGGCGCGGCAGCGTCGGCGGCAGCATGATCGCCTATCTGCTCGGCATCACCGATGTGGACCCGATCCGCTTTGGGCTGCTGTTCGAGCGGTTCATCAACCCGGAACGTATCGACCTGCCCGATGCCGATCTCGACTTCGCCTCGCTGCGCCGCGAGGAGGTGGTGCAGTTCGTCCGCGAGCGTTTCGGCGACGACTATGTGGCCGGGGTGGCCAACTACAACACCCTGCAGGCCGCCGGCGCCCTCAAGGATGTCTGCCGCATGCTCAAGGTCGAGAGCATCATGGCCTTCTCCAAGCTGGTGCCGAAGGAACACGGCCAGTCCAGCTCGCTCAAGGAGGCGCTCGACGAGGTGCCGGAGCTGCGGCACTTCGCCAATGCCAATCCCGAGGTGATCGCCCATGCCATGCGGCTGGAGGGCAAGATCCGCAACTACGGCAAGCATGCCGCCGGGCTGATCGTGGCCGGCGTGCCGGTGCGCGAGCGCGCGGTGATCGAGCGGCGCAACGATGCCGCCGTGATCAATTGGGACAAGCGCCTGGCCGAGGATTTCGGCCTGGTCAAGATGGACGTGCTGGGTCTGTCCACGCTCGACATGATGGACATCTCCCTCCAGCACATCTGGAGCATGCACGGCAAGCGGATCGACCTGACCGCGATCCCGCTGAATGACCCCAAGACCCTGGAGGCCTTCGGGCGCGGCGAGACGGTCGGCGTCTTCCAGTTCGAAAGCCATGGCATGCGGCGGCTGCTGCGCGACCTGGCCAAGCGGGAGACGCTGACCTTCAACGACCTGGCCATCGCCACCGCGCTCTACCGGCCGGGGCCGATGGATTCCGGGCTAATGGATGACTTCGTGAAGATCCGCCAGGGTCTGCGCGAGCCCAGCTACGACCATCCCACGATGGAGAGCGCCCTGCGGGAGACCCAGGGCGTCATGGTCTATCAGGAGCAGGTCATGCAGGTCGCCCGCGACTTCGCCGGCTTCAGCATGCCCGAGTCCGACCATCTGCGAAAGGCGATGGGCAAGAAGGACAAGGAGAAGATGGCCTCCTACCGCGAGAAATTCGCGGAGGGTGCGGTTGCCGCCACCGGCTGCCCGCCGCCCCTGGCCGAGGAGATCTTCGACAAGATCGCCAAGTTCGCCGCCTATGGCTTCAACAAGTCGCACGCGGTCGAATACGCCCTGATCTCCTGCCAGACCATGTGGCTCAAGCAGCACTATCCGGTCGAGTTCTGGGCCGGGGTGCTGACGATGGTCAAGGACGACCGGCGCGATACCGTGCTGGCCGACATGGCGCGCATGGGCATCAAGCTGCTGCCGCCGGATGTCAACCAGAGCGGGCGCTTCTTCGCGCCGATGAACGACAGCATCCTGCTGGCGCCCTTCTCGGCGATCAAGGGTATCAGCGACCGCTCGGCCGGCATCATCATCGAGGCGCGGGAGGCCGGCGGCCCCTTCCTCTCGATGGAGGACTTCACCAAGCGGGTGCCGGGGCGGGCCTGCAACGTCACCCAGCGCGAGAAGCTCCAGAAGGTCGGCGGCTTCAGCCGCATCCTGCCGGGCGAGCTGCCGGCGGATGACCCCAGCCGGCGGCGTGACCAGGTGGAGCTGATGCCGGGCCTGATAACCGATGCGGTGATCGTGGACCACCCGATGGATCTCGGCACCACCGCCCTGGTCAACCTCACCGGGTTGATCGAGAACTGGCGGGCCTGCGACCGCTGCGAGCTGGCCAGGCTCTGCCATCCCAAGCCGCTGCTGCGCGGCCCGGCCAGGGCCATGCTGGTGATCGACGGCCCCAACTACAAGGAGGAGGCCGAGGACGAGCTGGGCTACGGCACGGCGGCCGATGCGCTGAGCCAGAGCCTGGCCAAGATCGGCATGACCCTGGAGGAGACCTACCTCACCTCCCTGGTCAAGAGCGTCAAGCCGGAGAAGGGCAAGGCCTGGAGCAACAACACCCTGGCGCAATGCCCGACCTGGCTGGCGGAGGAGATCCGCATCCTCAAGCCGCCGGTCATCGTGCTGCTGGGCAGCGCGGTCTTCAAGCACTTCATGCCCGGGGTGAAGGGTGGCATCAACGAGCATGCCGGGCGGGTGATCTACGACAAGGCGCGCAACTGCAACATCCTGGTCGGCATCAATCCCAACGCCATATACTTCTCACCGGACAAACAGGACGTGCTGGACGCGGCGATCGCCAAGCTGAGCGACCTGATCGTGCTGTGAAAGCTGGAGATCGCTCAGATCTGGGTGCGCTCCTAAGCGTTTCCCACTAAAGTAAGTCATCTTTTACAGAGGAACTATCAGTGGAAATCAAATCAGTTATCGACCCGGAAAACCTGACCCGCGATCTGGAAGTCAATCCGAGCGACCTCAATGCAGGCTTCCTGAACCAGGCCGGACTCTACGCCTACTATGCCGCCAGGGCGGTGGTGGCGATGAAGCAGGAGGGTAATGCCAAGCTGTTCCGCGACGTGACCGAGGCCAAGGTTGACAAGGCCATCCGGGACGAGGCGACGGCGGCCGGGCAGAAGCTCACCGAGAAGCAGATCGAGCAGGCCATCGCCCGCTCGCCGGACTACATCAAGGCCGAGCGCGCCCATATCGAGGCCAAGGCGATGAGCAAGCTGGCCGATAGCGCGGTCGAGGCCTTCCGGCAGCGACGCGACATGCTCATCCAGCTCGGCGCCAACGAGCGCGGCGAGATGAAGGGCGATCTGCGGATGCGCAGCGTCGAGGCCCTGCGCGAGCGCACCCGGGACGCCGCATAGCACCGCACTTTTAGTGATCGGATTTCGCTGCCTTGTGCGTGCGAATAAGTGACGACTGAGCTATAATAACGCATGAGGCAGCACCCCAGGGTGACCTCGTAAACAACCGAAGACAGGAACCGACTACAATGGATATGAACAAGCTGCTCGAAGCCGCCAAGGCGCGTAAGGCCGCCATCGATGCCCGCAAGGCGTCCGGTGCCGGTGTCGCCAAGATCCCCAACGGCACCTCCCGTTGGCGCATTCTGCCGGGCTGGCGCCCCGAGAGCCCGGAGGTCTATTACCACGACTTCGGTCAGCACTGGATCAAGGATCGCGAGGGCAATGTGCTGGCGGTCTATGTCTGCGAGTGGGACACCTTCCAGCGTCCGTGCGACTTCTGCGCCCCGCTGAAGGAGTCTATCCGGGCGACCAAGGATGATGCCGTTCTCAAGGCGCTGAAGGAGATGACCTCCCGCCGCACCGTGCTGGTCAATGCGGTGCAGATCAGCGGCGTCGGCTTCGATGCCACGAAGGCCAACCAGGCTGCCCTGCTGGGTCTGCCGATCGGGGTGGCGGATACCTATGCCAACCTGTTCTTCCAGCGCCTGGCCGAAGAAATCAACATGCTGCACCTGACTGACGGCCGGGACATCGTGATCGAGAAGACCGGCACGGGTCTCAACACCCGCTACACGGTCACCGATGCGGCCAAGAACACGCCGGCGCCGGCGGGCGTGATGGACAGCATCGTGAATATCGATGGCTGGATCGAGGCCCAGCGCCAGCAGGGCCTGGCGAAGGGCGTGACGCCGCTCAACTCGGCGATTGCCGATGCGCTGCGTCTCGGCACGGGCGGCACCGTCTCGCGCGGCGCCTCCCTGGTGGCGGCGACCGGGGCTTCCGCTGCCCTGGCC
>FRDC01004501.1_pt1 | contig 45809 bp, 45 predicted proteins | sample 1106171 | NCBI WGS metagenome assembly FRDC01 (sample SAMEA3930566, study PRJEB13176) | freshwater metagenome | biome: Drinking water system; feature: drinking water; material: water | place: Singapore | collected 2014-12-20 | reverse complement strand
CGATTGTAAGTATGAAATTCAGCATAGCAACTCTTAGCAATGGGATCTTTAACAAAAGGAGTCAGTTGAATTGTGGGGAGAACTTTAATCAATTGTATTAAAAAATCATCCTGAGACAAGTCACGAAAATCTTTAGAAAGCTCGCGAAAGGTATGGAAGGCTGTTTTAACCAAGAAAAAGTTAAGAAAATCATTCAAATGAGGAGCGCCTGGAAGGTGTTTCATCAATTTGTCTCTCAATGAAATATATAAGCGTAGTTTCTCTATAAATTCTTGGCATTGCTTTTGGGTGATTGTATCAGGCTCTAATGAAGTGAGGGTTGTTTTAATGTCATTCAGCTCCAGATGGGTTTGGATAAACTGATCGAAGTCGGCTAGTCGGATTGTACAGCTGCTTACGGCTTCTTGAAGAAGCTCAATATGTTTCATAACAAGTTCGTGTGTACAAAGGATAGGCGATTTTTGCTGTGTTCTACAAACTTCTGCTAATTCATCTTCAAGTATACGTAAATAACGCGAGTTTTGGATCAAAAGGTCTGAAGCAGNNTAAATAGTGTTCTAAATGAGAGTCGAGCTAGTTCGATCCAGGTGGGTTTTGAAAAGTAGCGTTTCGTGTTTTCTCCATTTCGGTATCTACAAAGGATCCATTTTTTTGCCGCAATGAAAGTTGTTTGAACAGTTGCTGCAAATGTTTTCCAGGGCTTTCGGCATTAATCAGGACCTCTTTTTGAGGAGTCTCTAGTTTAAACCGATGACAGATATACTTTTCTGAAATGGGGGATAAAGCCTCGAATCCCTCTGCAACGATCGAGGAAGTTACTCGCCTAAGCTTGTCATCGTACAGCGTTGGAACAAGGGACGAATGAGCAGCTTGACAGTCACAGTGTGCAATGGAGCCGTTAAAACGAGTGGTCCCTCTCCAGGTATGGCAACTGAACACAGAAGCTACCTGCATGCGAAAATAGGTGCTCCAAACCCTTTGAACGATTTTTACCTTCGTATTTTCAGGGTCGATTTGTTGACAGTCGTGCATAGGAGATCTAACCAATGTAGGGGTGCTTGTGGGGCTTAACTCGTGCCTATTTCTAGGTGAGGTTGCTTTTTTATGGGTTTCTTCTTGTTCGCTCGTTGATGTTCTAAATTTCCACGGAACACATTTAGCAAAAGGGTTTGTTGGTTGCATAGTTTTAAAATTAATTATTATATTCTAATTAATTTACGATATTTAATAAAGACAAACTATTTCTATATAAAAACTAACAAATTTATTATATAGTTAATATAAACCATTAATGATGATGTACTTATACGAAAATCCAATACAACTATGCTCGTACGAATTATAATAATAAATTCTTTAATATCGATATTAATAATCTAATGATATATAATTAACATAACAAAATAATTAATTATTATGAAAATAAACAATAGTGTTTATGATTATATTAAGACTGTTCCTGAGCATTCAAAAGACCTCTTTTCAAAGGTTAATGTTTGCACAGCTGTTGGTGGAGCGGTCACTATTTTTGCTTATAAATATTTTGCAGCAAATGAATTCTTTGGTGTTTTTGACCTGACAAAACCAACGTCTCATTGTTGTCATACAATTGCAACGATTCGAGATACAGCGATGAATGTTCGTTTCTTAGCACTCTCCGTCTCAATTACATCGATTACATTTTTTGTGATGGCTCGATATATTAGTAAGAAAATCGCTTTCCCAGTCTCTCTAATTCTAACATGCATATTGTTGTATCACTTACAAAGTCTTCGTGGAGAAAGTAAATCAACTGTAGAAATGGCTGAGAAGAATTTTGAAGAACTAAAAGCACAAAACGCCGGCTATGAAGAAGAACTCAAGCGGTTGGCTCCCATTAGTATGAGAATAAGCAAGCTTGTGGAGTTGGCAACCTCTCTTCAGAAAGGTTTTACTGTGGAGAGTGATGCAATTGAGACTGCCACCATTGTTGCTGAGTATGTTCAAAAGACTCTCAACGACCCCATGTTTATACAGTGGTCAACAATTACCGAGGAAAGAATGGAAATGGTTTCTGCTCGGCTCGATGCAGCCGTCAAAAAATTAGAGACAATCAAAAAGGTCTACGAAGAAAAACTCCAAATATTATCTGATTTAATGGAAGAGTACCAACAGCTCGGGGGTGAATACACTGAACAAATGGAGCTCATTAAAAGGCGTACAGAAGAAATCATCAAGCAACAGGAGTCAAATATACAACATGTCTATACTACAGTCTTCGTCAACTAATTTTGAATCGCAGCATGCTCTTCTTGTCCAAGAGAGTGAGAAAAAGCGACTGGAAATAGAACGGCTCGGAAAAATCGCAGAAAAGCTGAACGTTCAAAGTATTAACATCAGCAAGAGAGCAGCAGAAGCGTTATCCGGTGGTCAATTAGAAAGTATTGATCAACTCATCACGATTGCAAAAACAGTACAAGAAGGGAAATATCGACAAGTTACGAATCAATATATTGATGGTCTCAATACTGCGGCGGGAAATACACTAGCTCAAGCAGTTCTACTTGAAGAAGAAGTTCAAAGAATCGATGGCACAATTGCACAGATGAGGCAACTTGTCGAAGAGAGAAGAAGAACTGTCGCACTTGCCAAAAAAGTTGCTGAAGAGATCAATAAATGAAAATAACCTTAATGGTCTTTGAATAGTCGGCTCTGATACAAAATCATTTACCTTTTTTTGGTTGAAATCAACTGTCCCTCATTCCCAAAAGCATAATCGAAAAAATACGCGCCTGCTATTCGAGAAGACACCCTTAGCTTATTCTGGAATGTAGATGTTGATCTCATCGATACTACGAGATTTAATCTCGTCAACAGCGTTCCAATAGTCATTGATCAGCTCAATCGGTATGTGATCTTCTATGTGCTTAATTTCATGATGAATTTCAGCCGTATTGCCTTGAAAACTGGAGGAGTAAAAGTAATGAAACTGTGGGATTTCAATATTATATTCATCGGTTTCTGGGGTCCAGTTCGTATAAGGGTTTGTGATGATGATGTGTTCTTTGACCCAGACTGGGCATGAAATTGCATAGGGAGCAGACCTGTCAACTGTAATTCCGTCGTCTAGATAATTAGCAAGCACGGAGGAACGATTTTTAAAAATCTTCTTGCCCGACCGAGTCTTTGTTGGGATACTGTAAGACTCCATGGTAATGAGAATGTTATTCTTGCGATCATCAGAGATAGACATGGGAGTTAGCGCTGAGACAGCTCCATATTTTCTCTTTAAATTCTGAAGGTTGTCAGCTGAGATTTCTTTAAGACCCACGTCTCCTACATATCTTCTAAAGTTATCAGCTTTTTCTCCAGAGCGTGTTGTTAAAGTGGAAATTTCGACAATATCCGGAGTTTTCGCGGTAACGGAGGTTATTATTTCTACTGGTTTTTTCAGGACTTCTGGAGGCAGTTGCGTGAGACTTTGTGTATCTTCGGAGATACAGAGGCCCCAGTGGTAGTTTGGGAAATGATTATCAACGAGGGACCCACCTTGAAGATTCATGGTAGAATCAACCCAATAGGTCTCTCCATCAATGGAGATTTTTAATATGACGTGATCGAAAAGCAAGTGACTTGGAAGGCTAATAGCAAGATTTTTGCCGTTCTTAGAATGAACGAGCACAGGCTTTGAATCGATGTCCATGAGTTTTAATAAGGTTTGAAGTAAAACGGTCTTATCTTTGCAATCTCCAAAACGACGCTCGAAAACTGTCCACGGATTGGTCGGTTTGACGCCTCCAACCCCATCTTCAAATCCTTGATAACGGATTTCGTCTTGTACAAACCGCAGGGCAAGAGTGGCTTGTTCTATTGGGTCATCCGAGACTTCTCTCCAGCTGTCTATGAGATTAATTACCCCAGAAGGGCAAGAGGATAAGAGGTCATCTGAGAGGGCGTAAAGAGGGGTCATTTTGTGCGCTACCTCATGCCAATCTTTGTATTGGGTGAGATGTATTCTGGCTAAAGGGTTATGCCAATAGGGTTCATCATCTTCTTCAAGGTAGTGAGGAGTGAAACAAGTCTCCCAAACCCATTCTTTGGTGTCAGAGGAAATAACATTAATGTTTGGTTCTATGTTTGTGTTGAAATGCTTTATGTAGAGCTCTTGAGATGGATGGCCCACAACCCGGCAATGGATCTTTTCAATAGCATTTTTCTCTTGTAGATAAAAAACTCTTGCATAATGGGGAGAGAAAGCGGGATTTTCTCCTATGATTGAACACGAATATTCAACAATGTCTCCCACACGGACATCATCTAGAAAATAGACTAAACTTAACTCTCCGCTATAAAGGTTGTGATCAAGCTTATTCTCTCTTTGTAGAATCTTATAAGTAGAGGAATTTAAGCGATCGGACCATTGGCCGTCTCTATAGATCTGGATTGTATGCATTTCTAAATGTTCGTAGGCAGGGTCAAAATGAAATCTCAGTTGAGAAAGACCATCCACGCCGGAGGGTGTTAAGATTTTAATAGCTCCATGAAAAAAATTAGACTTTTCTTCTAAATGACACTGCTTATCTATGAGGAGGTTTTGTTCGTTAATCTGTGATGGACGAGTCTCAGGGTCTAATGAAAAGCTAACTTTTGAAACCCAAGAGGGTGTAGGACTGCAAGAAAAATGGTTCTGGTACTGTTCTTGTAAAGACGTACTTGCAACAAGCAGGAGTGGTAGACAAAGGACGAAAAGGATGTGTTTTATTCGCATGGTTAGCAGGCTCTTTTCTGAAAGTTCAGTTTGGCGTTTTTCTCTATGAGATTCATGGGATGATTTTCTTAAAAAACAGGTAAAACTTCAACAGAAAGTGCATAAAACATGATTTCTTTATAATAATTAATTTACAATATTCAAACTGAATAATTTCACTTGCATAATTAGAGTATCAGGTATACTACTAATATATTTTATTTTTGGAAAAAATGTCGATACGATTATTGAACAGATTTTATAGCGTTAGCACTCGTAACATTATCTCTGATGATTTTGTTCAAAAATATGATCAATTCACAGCTCTTTCAAGTGCTGAAAAATTACAACGACTAACGGATCGAGGACTAAATGTTTTACTCGCATCTTCTGGATTTAGTGATGCGTTAACAGAGGTAAAATGGGGGATTTTAACATCACAACTATCGAAAAAAAACGTTACTTTATCTCCTTATTATTCTCATGATGCAGCTGCGAATTTGCAAGAACTACTCCGACACATCAATATTCCTATTTTTGGAGATCCAACAAAGAATTTATCTCTAGCAGCAAGTGATTGGAGAAATAGCAAACAATTTACAATACCACTATCTGGGCAAGCTCCGCCTGATCATCAATTAGTTAACAAACTTCTTTTACCGTTCTTAAAAGGCTTGTCATTACCCACATTTCTGTAGTTCATCGAGAGCTTCCTGTATTGTTAATAATTTTACCCAACCCTTCCATAGCGTTTGCCATCCTGGATCTCCATCGCTTTTACGCCCTATGAATCCTCCTAATCGCGCTACATTTCTCCAGAACTCTTTTACGGTTAATTTTACTTCCTCTAACTTGTAACGGCGGATGATTATCCCTATTAGATCCTTTGGTATCACATCCTTTGCCTGTCTCATATACCCATCTTTCGCAAGGTATTTGAGCTCTTGTAATTTTGCTGCTATTATTCCAAGCATTCCTATTACTGCTTCTAAGGCTTTACCTGATCGAAAATTTCTCTTTTCTACTCCGCATCCTGTTTTCAAACATTTATGGTATTCTTCTATGATCCATCTCATCGAATACCATTTTACTTTTTCTAACGCTTGCTCAAACCTCTCTATGGGCATTGTTGTAAATAATATCCATTCAAGCCCATTTTCTTTTTCTTCCCATACTCTTATATAGGTTCCTGGTATTGGAGGTCTTTTATTTTTACCCATGTATTTTGGAGCTTGTATTTCAACTTCGGTCCAACTTAACTGCAGTTCATGTCTTGTTGTAGGTTCCCCATCACGCCCTCGGCGGGTAAGCTCAAAACAACCTTTCGATACCTGCTGTTTCAAAAACTCATCAATTTTGCCTTCTTGTCCATTTACAACAACTTTTCTGTTTTGGATCATACGAATGACAACTCCTCAGTCTCCAATATTAACCCATTGACATTCGGATGGCGCTTTCTCAATCGCCTTAACAGAATTTGCCCATACATCTGCTTCATTTGAGCGGGCTCGTCTTTGAGTACGAGTCTCATGTTGTTTGAACTTTTTTCGTTCCCATAAAATTTGATGAGCCACTCCCATGATTGTTGTATCATCATTCGCAAGACGTACAGCTAATGTTGTGTGTAAGCAGAATCCATGACCATGATGATTTCCAATAGGGCCTAACTCTACCTCATGCGAAGTATAATCCAACTCGGAACCATCCTGGATAAACAAGGTAATACCAGGTTGTCTGGCTAGCTCAATGACGTTATAACGATGTGGTTGTTGTAAAGCTTCGAAAGTAACATCTTCTTCGTTAAAAAAACGATACGCAGCCTTCAAAACTCCCCAATTAGAACACTGTTCTGGAAAACTAGCCCCAGGCCTATCAAGCAAGTTTTCGGCTATTTTGATTGCTCTTGAATTGCGTCTTAAATCTCCCAATGCAGCCTTTCCCCACTGTGTAGTAATCCAACAATTGGTATCCATCATATTTCCTCCTGGTTAAAGTTAGGAGTAAAATATTATCTAAAATGTGGGTAATGACAAGGTTTTAGATGCGTGGGGCGCTTATCATATTGATGCTGAAGGAAGGGCTATTTACTCTCAGAGGTTCATCAGAACGTTTGGATTTTATGACGGAAGGGCCGCAGTTGAATCTAAGACCGGATGGCATCATATCCTTTCTGATGGATCGAAGCTTTATCCTGAGAATTATTTATGGTGTGGCAACTTTCAACAAAACTACAGCTGTGTGAAAGATCATGAAGGACGATTTTTCCATATCTTTAGGGATGGAAAAAGAGCTTACTCTCGCTCATTTAAGTATGCAGGAGATTTCCGGGATGGATATGCCGCTGTTCAAGATGATCTTGGTCTTTATACCCACATCGATTTTAAAGGCCGAGAGCTCCACGGACAAAAATTTCTGGATCTAGATGTCTTTCACAAAGGATTTGCCCGTGCCAAAGATAGTAAGGGATGGGTCCACATTAACGATCACGGATTGCCCGCTTACCCCACTCGGTATAAAAATATTGAACCTTTTTACAATGGGGTAGCAAGGGTTGAAACCAACAACGGCGCCCTTCATTTGATCAATGAGCGTGGCCAGCTAATATCTACTTTAAGAGGTCCCATCGAAGATGAATTCCATCAAGTTTCTGCAGAACTTGTTTCGTATTGGAAATATTATACGATCGATGCCGCCTGCACGCTTAAGCTTTTCGATCACTTGCCGGGATCGACAAAACTCGTAAGCCAAAAAATCTCGCTCCCCTATAACTCCACAGATAAACTTTTAAAAGCACTTTGCGATATGGGATTTATTCAAAAATCACCTGAAGAAGAGTGGGCCTTATCTACCAAAGGAGAATTTTTAACTTCAAAGCACCCTTTCTCTTTATTAGCAGCCGAGAAGCTTTGGAAGGAAGAGCACCTTGAGTCATGGCGCCATCTTCTCTACAGCCTCAAGACAGAAACACCTGCTTTCAATCACTTATATGGGGAATCTTGGTTTGAATATCTTCAGGGCAATGACGAAATAAATGAACTTTACCACACGGTGCTGTCGACCTATGCCAAACGGGATTACAAAATGGTCAGCTCCCTCATCGACTTCAGATAGCACCAAACGGCTGTGGACATTGGCGGCTCCAGCGGCACTCTGATGTTCGAGCTTCTGACGGCTTATCCCCATCTAAAGGGAGTGATCCTAGATCTTCCAAATGTCACTGCGCTGATTAAAATACCAGATGATTTCATAGATCGACTAGAACTTATTTCCGCTGATTTTTTTGATCAGTGGCCCTCTTTGAAGGCGGACTGTGTTTTATTATCCCGGGTGCTCCATGACTGGTCTGATGAGAACTCAATTGAAATTCTCAAAAAGATATATTTCGTTCTTCCTGACAGCGCTAGCAGGCTATATATTATTGAGAATATCTGCGGGGGATCGCTTCTGGACCTCAATATGCTTGTGATGACCGAAGGAAAAGAACGAACGCTGAGTGGTTTTGAAAAAATTCTAACAGAGAGCGGATTTGTCCTTGAGAGCACCTGCCCCTTAAATGAAGTATCAACCATCTTGATTGCGAGAAAAAATAATGAGTGAGACAGAATGGATTCCATTTCTTGAAAAAGTTTTGACAAGCCGCAATCCACTGCAAGGTCAGATTTTAAACCCTTCAACCATCTATGGCCCGTGTAAAGGAAACATCTTTTTGAAAAACATGATCGAGGATCCATCTATTGAGATCGGCGATTACACATATGCCCATATGGAACATCTGGAAGGGCAAAGAGTAGTCAGAAGCTTGGTGCCTTACTCTTTTGGCAATAAACGTCTTGTCATCGGCAAGTTTTGTTCCATTGGTTTTGGAGCGCAATTCATCAGTCCTTACTCCAATCATCAAATGCATTCTTTTACCACGTATCCCTTTTGGCATATTTTCAGCCAAAAAGAAACAATGATGCCTTGGCTTGTCCATGCCGAATCCAAAGGTGACACCATTATCGGCAATGATGTCTGGTTCGGAAGAGAATGCATGATTCTTCCCGGCATTAAAATCGGCGATGGCGCTGTGATTGCAGCGCGGGCTGTAGTCGTACAAGATGTGCCACCTTATGCTGTTGTGGGAGGTAATCCTGCCAAGATTATAAAATACCGTTTCAGCGAAGAAATCATCAAAGAGCTTCTTAAGATCCAGTGGTGGAACTGGGAGCTTGATAAGATAGCAAAATACCATACTCTTCAGATGGGAAATGACATCGAGCAGCTTCGATCCGTTTTACTTCGAAGACAGCTTTAAATAAGTCGTTCATTATCTGATGCTTGCCATTTATTGGTTCCAATAAACGGCACAGTTGCCACTTTTTGGAACCAATAAATGGCAGATGATGTAAAATAAAGAGATGAAGCGTTCGATTATAGAGAAACTCCGTCAGTGGAAAATCCAAGACCATAGAAAACCCCTTATATTGAAGGGTGCCCGGCAGGTTGGCAAAACATATGCCATACAAAAATTTGGTGAACTCGAATACAAAAATACGGCTTATGCAAATTTTGAAGACAATCCACGTTTAAGGAAACTTTTTGAACCCAGTCTAGATCCCGATGATATCGTAAAAGCCTTACAAATCGAGCTGGATATAGACATTATACCTGGGGAAACTTTGATCTTTTTTGATGAAGTTCAAGAATGTCCAAACGCACTTAACAGCCTTAAATACTTTTGTGAAAAAGCTCCGCATCATCACATCATCGCCGCTGGGTCTTTACTTGGAATTACTCTTGCGCATGAGAAGGGTTTCCCAGTAGGAAAAGTACAGTTTTTAACACTGTACCCTCTATGCTTTATGGAGTTTTTAGAAGCTATAGATGAAATCCGCCTAATGGCGTTTCTTAATGAAGTGACGAAAGTCCAACCAATCCCTGCGAATTTGCACGAAAAACTATTGGGCCATTTTAAAGAATACCTGTTTGTTGGAGGCATGCCGGAAGCTGTTGCTGCATATGCAGCTAAACGAAATTTTTCCAGGGTGCGGGAAATCCAGGCAGCCATTCTGAGCGCCTACAATTTAGACTTTGCGAAACATGCCCCTAAAGAGCAGGTCATGAAAATTAATCAGGTTTGGAGTTCGATCCCAAGCCAACTTGCCAAAGAAAATAAAAAGTTCATTTATACCGCCATCCGTGAAGGAGCAAGGGCCCGGGAATTTGAAGTTGCTTTGCAATGGCTCATCGAAGCGGGTCTAATTTATAAAACATCTCTTATTACTACTCCTAAAATACCATTGACGGCTTATGCCGACATGAATATTTTTAAAATTTATCTAGTCGATGTTGGATTATTAGGAGCGATGTCAAACCTTTCTGCCAAAACGATTCTGTATGACAATGATCTCTTCGAAGAATTTAAAGGTGCAATCACTGAAAACTATGTTGCACAAGAGTTGATCCATCAACAATTTCAGCTCTTTTATTGGGGAAGTGAAGGTAAGGCAGAACTGGACTTTGTCATCGAAAATCAAGACCAGATTTATCCATTGGAAGTCAAATCCGGCAATTCTTCCAAAAAAAAGAGCCTCCGTGTCTATGGGGATACTTACAATTCCAAGCTACTATTGAGAGCCTCTCCGATGAATCTAAGACAAGACGGAAATGTCTTAAATTGTCCGCTCTACCTCATGCAGAAATTGAGATCGTTTTTGCCCTCAGAATAGGAAAAACAGTTGCATGAGTTTTTTCCTTCATCAACCTGCTCAAAAGTACGTCGCTGCAAATTCGCATGGCCTTGCCGGGGTTACTTGACAAGCTTTCCTAGAGTTTTAAGGGTCAGAGGCCGGCCATTGACGACTACGGGGTGACCAAGACGGGAATATTGTTGGCTCTGAGCTCTGGTAGACGCTGAACAACATCGTTAGGTCAGCAGTTTGCCTTAGGCTTCCTTCAGATTCCACCTCGCGGTGGATACTCTTGCCTATCGGTTCGTGGTTCCTTTTATCGGACCCACAGGAATCTTTCATCTCCTAGATCCAGATCATGCCAGGCGCACCGAATAAGAAAATTTTGAATTAGCAATTTAAAATTTATACATTTAAAATCTTTGTTCATAAGAGAAGGAGAATGGATATGCAAGCAAAAACAGAAGGTAAATGTGCTGGGTGTGGAGGCATGTATACTCCAGTCAAAGGCAGCACTCATCTGCTCGTATGTGCTGATGTTTTAAAGATCTTGCGTTCTGATGCAAAAGTAACAGAAGGGTATTATATCCATATTGTGTGGGCTGAATATCCTGATATGTATTGGATGATATTAGCCATTCCCAAAAACCTTACTTTGGCTGCATTAGATGAGTTTTTAAGAAACGAGTGGCTAGAATGTTGCGGTCATCTAAGCGAGTTTGTACTCGGAGTGAGAAGGTATATGTCGCACACCGAGTCTGGAGACCCTAGCCAATCGATGCAAAAAACGATCGGCCAGGTTTTTTCTCCTGGAGATGAAGTTAAGTATGTTTATGATATGGGCTCTTCTACAAATCTAACCTTACACGTTCTGAAAAACACTGTCGTCTGCCCACACAAAAAAGTAACATTGCTCATGCAAAATGAGCCACCATTACGGTCTTGTACAACTTGTCAAAAACAAGCGCAGATTATCTGTTCTTTTTGTGGAGAAACAATATGTCGAAAATGTGGCAAGCAACACGCATGTGCAGTTCAAGAAGGGGATGTGTTTATGTTGATGCCACTGGTTAATTCACCGCGTGCAGGGGTTTGTGGCTATGAAGGAAAAGAAAAGATATAAAAACTATTCTCCTAAAGCTCGTAAGGAGAACAGCTTAACAAATTATCATATTATCGTTATGGGGTACATTCAATGCGGAAGATTTGAATCCGCAGAAAAACTGTTTTTCTCCAGTTGCTGCTTTAAAAGTAAAAAAGGAAAGAGAGAGAGAGAAAGAAACACGCGTGAACTAAAAGTTGGAGAGAATTTTGATATTTGGTGGCGGTTCGAAAAGTTGCACTATACAGAGAACTCGTGGTACACACGCCTTTATGGACAAATTTTTTCCTAGAGAAATTCACATTGGGAATAGCTCTTTGATGACCAATCCTTTCTAAGAGCTATGTATTCAAGCACCCCGCTGGTCGCTGCTATTATTTAAAATTACTCTTTTCCCAGGAGGCAAACAACGTAATCCTACTGTTTTGTGTGTGAGGATTTCGCCTTTTCTTTCGCACGTTTAAGCATTTCATTAAAAGTTCTGACAGTTTTCAAGCCTTCTCTGGTCAGTTTTTCTTCTTCCTTAGGTGTCATAGACTCAATAGGGAAAAAGTCTGTGCGTTTGATCTTTTCTTTTAGGTCATCGACACGTTTTTCTAATCCTACAGTTTTGCTATGGTTTAACGCTATCTCTGTACTGTATTGTATTCGAGAATGCACCCAAAATGTAGACTGTCGAATAGACGCAGCTGAACATGTTCTAATCATGTTTCCTCCTTAAAGTGTTTTTTCTTGCAACTAGAGCAATTAATACACGGATGTCATTGCCATAATCATCTGTTGTTGGAATGTTATTTATTTCGAGGACATCACCATCAGATTGATCAATAAACGTACGTAATGTTGCTTCAGTCCAAACACAAATCGAGTGTCCTTTTATGGATTGGTAATAGTGGATCTCAACGTTATTTACTGTTTTTTTTGTTTTAGATGTTAAATTACGATGATTCATCAGCGTGTTTCTTGTATTTTCTTCATCAACAAGAAAATTCATTACGCAAATATCATTTTCATGAATTAACATTTTTACAACGGAAGAAATTTTCTCAATAGGTGCAATAGCCGTCAGCCGAAATGGAAGAGCTATCCTCTGAGCAATTTCTGGGATGACAAGAGGTGTTTGATCATTGAAAAAATCATGAACTACGATGTCTGCTTTAGTATTTATTGCATCCTGTCCTGCTCGATATGTGGAAAATTCATAAAGCCCTCTTGTAAGAGCAAGAGCGGCAAAATTAACATCGGTCGCTACCATATGAACCCTTTTCATCTTTTCAAGAGCTAAGTACAGGAGGAGTTTGTTGCCAGCATCATTATTATCGCAGCCTTGGAGGGCAAGAATAAGAACCTCTACATCTGGCAATACCTGCTGATTGGCTAAATGCTTGGTCAAGATATCTAAACCTGCATCTTTATCTTCATGCCTTGATCTAGGAGTACCGCGTTTATAAGGTGCAGTAGGTTGATGAGTTGTAGCCCAATAAGCCGTTGTTTTATCTACAGAGAGTTCTGAAGGTTTTATCCTAGTTGGGTCTTCTTGTTCAATAAGACTAACTTGATATAACGCTTCTCTTTTCTCTAGCTTTTTGGGGGATAAAATACCTTCTTTGTCGTAACGACTTATTGCAAAACTAGCTAATGTTCTTTTTTTCTCTTCGTCACTAGAATTAAGAAATTCAGTTCCCAGAACATTTCCAGTTATACCGTTAATTTTTGCAATAGAATACGATCTATGGATCAAATAAGGCAGGTAGTCATAAGGTGCTCTCTGACACATTAATCTGATAGACATATCATCCCATCTTATTAAACTTTTTGTTATTGACGCAAATTTTAATGAAATCGACAATAAAAGGCTAGAAAATTAGAAGAATGAGTAAGTCCCACTCATCGAAGCAAAACGGGAATCGCTCAAACAGTAAAATAAATTGCAAAAAAGAACGGAGGTTGGTTAAATGTAACAAGACATATTAATTTATGATCGTTCAATAGCATAAAGCATGATTGCTTGATGTTGTTCCATTGAGTTGGGTTCTTGGCTCTTAATTGAGGCAATTTTGAAGGTTAACACCTTCAACTAATGACTTACAATTATTTGAACATAGAGCATGTTTAACAAGAAAGAACTATCAGACGCTTATCAAAAAGCAAAAGAGACTTTTGACAACTTTGCATATGATATTGCTCATGTTTCGCAGGATATAAAATTATTAGAGTTGATCCTAAAAAATTATGCTCCGAAATTTAGTTTTCAATCTCTTTTAGCCCATGAGCTCAAGAACAAACCAAGAACAAACCCCATAAAAAAAGAAACAGCCGATTATGAGCATCATTTATATGAATTTGTTTCATGGGAAATTAGCGACAGAGAAAGAAAATGTCCTTACCGAATTTTTTATAAAAAATACGAAGCATGGCTTTTACCGGGTTCTAAAAATATGTCTAAAGAGGGTGCGATTGAGGTAAAAAGTGCTGTACCGAAACAGTCGAAAATTTTGGAATACCGTCCTCTGATCGAAACTCCTGTTTTAATTCGACTAAAAATATACCCTCATTTACCAGCCTTCCTTGAAGAGCTCACACAAGAATTGTTACTACACAAATCCAGATTGGATTTTACAAAATTAGATTGTGGTATAAAAAAATTTGAAAGCAAAATTAAACCGCATGATACTACGTAGACGGAGATAATGGGGGATAACTAAAAAAATGTTTTTTTAGTCGACATGTTCGCAAGAGCTCATAAATTAGGAGCAAACTGCAGTTTTTAAGTTTTTAAAGCAATACTTTCATAGAGTGTGCTAACATTCAAAAGTTTGTACCTCAACTTGATGAGCGCTTGCATAAGTTCATATGTTAGGAGAATCGTTGTGAATAATTTAGTTTTAAGTCGCGAATGGTCTTGCATCAGGCTAGCAAATGAAATTCAAGAAGTCCGCAGGAAAAATAGGGTATTGCTATTAAAATTTAAACAATGGCTTCGGCAGAAAAAAAACAGAGAAAATGTAATATCGACCCATGCTAAAAACTGTGATTTTTTCCTAAACGAATTTCTTGTTCATTTAGATATACCTTCTGCTAATGAAGGATATTCTAAAATCAATATGTTTCTTGGATATTGGTTTATAAAAAAAGCAATTTGGTCAACTCCATCAGCAATAGAGAGTAACGCCGTGAGTCTAGAGATGTTTTATACTTTTCTCTATGAAAAAGGGGATATTAAAAGAGAAAATTTGGAAACTCTTTCAAAAACAATCCAGTGTGAAAAGCCCAAGTGGGTAGCTAGTATGAAGTGGTATGCAAAACATGGAAATGACGCCCTTCAATGGTCAGTATAGTTCAATGACCTGAAAAAAATATCTAAATTTTGTAATTGTTCATAGAGTCTGGTAGGATTGTTGTAGAACGGGTTGATTAGTCTATCCTCTTTTCAATACATCAACTTCTTCGAATATGTACCAGAGCAGCCTCATCCTTTCTTTGATAGTGTTGTTATTACACTTTGAGTTTTCTATATCAATCTATCTCCTCGATCTCTTTTTGTCCCGTAATTGAGCTTTCTCCAGATGATGGCGTGTCATAGGCTTCCTTTTACTTAACAGGAATTTAATACCAAATATCGGACCAACAAAAAGTAATATTATCTTTGTAGGAGCAAAGTTGACATTATTGGGTTTTCAAGTATGTAAATATTAATCTCTTCAAAGCTTTTGAAGTCTGAGTTTCAGTTTTGTAATAGGCAATCTTCCTGGAAGCTTGATGAATGCTTCATGGATATTTAGAGATTGAATGGCTGTAGGCGAAATAACAGGCGTTGTCTTGATCTGAAACGATAAATTCACCCCATCTCTCATTTCATGAGCTCCATATGAAAGTGATTCCTGAGATTCTCGGATTTCCCTCTCCCCAAAGCTTTTAGCTATATTCTGAGCAGCCATAGCATCATACTCTGCAAAAGCTATGCGTGTAGCACAATTGCCAAGGATGGTGCTTGTGGTTGACTTGCCATAAATTGTATCCAGTTGTGCTGGGCTTTGGAGTGCGAGAAGGCCACAACCACCAAATTTACGGCTTTCGGTTAGGAAATTTTCTAAATCTTTGAGTCGATGGAGGCGAGGAAGCTCGTCAATCACAAACCAGAGTCTTCTGTCAACTTGAGGAGCGAGTTGTAATAGACTTGAAATCCCTACTGATAGCCAAACACTGAGAAGAGGTATCAAATTGGTCCTCTGCCTTGGTGTGCAATATAAGAAAAGCCATGCATCATTCTCTTCTTGTGCTACCCAATTACGTATGGAGAATGGTTCACTGGTATCTTTTAGCAATTCTAAGCTTTCTAGAAACGAAGAAGCAACGGCTCGAACTGAACCTGCTGTTTTTTCAGAGGCCATATCGAGATATGCAGTAGCAGTTGTTCCTCGTAATACGGTAGCAACAGTTGATAGCGAATCGTGTAGTAGAAGTTGAGAAAGTGCAGAGGTGCTTTTTGTCTCTGAAAACTCCATTAAAGCGGCATAAAACACTTCTTGAGCTCCTTTTCTCCAGAAGTTCTCTTCTTCGCGGTAGGAGGAGGGGATAAAGCTATGTGCCATTGATTTGAAGTCGGAGGGATCGTTGCATTCACACCATGGGTTCCAGAGAACACTTCTATTGTCTAATGGGTTCATCAGAATGTCTTTGCCTTCACGGTAATATTTTTCAACATATTCGCCTGTTGTATCGATAATGATGGCTCTTTGCTTTTGTTTTCTTATTTGAGGGAGCAGGTGATGGTAGGCATTCGTTTTACCGCTACCAGTTGCACCGGTAATTAGAATGTGTTGTGTCTCTGTTCCTTTGACGAGAGGTATATGGCCGATTTTGATAGGGGAGGCTTTATTGCTCAGTTTTAGCTTGAGATAGAGTTTAAGTGGGGAGGTCAATCGCTTTCCGTCTATATGTTGTTTCTTACGAGATCTCCAGCCTTTTATTAAGAAGAAGAGGAGTGTGATACCAAGCACTTTCGAACTCCAGGCTAAGGATTGAAATAGGCCTTGCAGAATGGCTTGGTTTGTGGCAAGGGCATATTTTTTGCAGGTTTTAGATAGGATCTCAGGGTGGATATGAACCACAGGACGTGAGGTCGACTGTTTTGTCAGCTTGCCCCAAAATGCCCCGTTGACTTTGATGGGCTCATGAGAGAGTTGGAGTAATGAAGCTTTGAGGTAATAGCCGGTCGCCTGATAATAGAGAGTGGGGATTTGGGTTAACTTATAACTAAATATTAAGACAACAACGCATAGGGAGATGCAGCTAGCTATTTTGAGGACTTGCTTGGCAAGCCTGACTCTATGAGCCCAGATCTGTCCACCTTCAGTGATCGTTTTTAAAAGTTCCATATGACGGTATTTCTTGCTTTAGGGTTTTCTGGTTTTCGGTATCTATTCTCGGATTTCGTAGTTAAAGTTGAGGGGAAGGTCGATATAAGCAATGTTCTCATCAATCTTTGCTTCTGTAGTCTGAGCGGGTTCAATCTCTTCTGGAGGGAGGTGATTGCACATTTGTGAAAGGGTATGTGTGCGGCACCATTCCCGTTTCCACTGGGTTACCTTATCTTGAGTTTTTTGACACGATTTCCAAAATGCTTTGTCGATATTTTTGTTTTTTTCTCGATTAGCTAGAACTATATTCCAAAAGGCGTCTGAGTTTTCCTTTTCAATCCGTCTAAAACGATCAAAACGACTTTCCATACGATCATCAAGTTCACTGAATGCCTTGGAAACATTATTTTGGATCTCTTGGCTTCTTATTCTCGTTGCAACTGAAAGGTCATCGAACTTCGACTTACGTGTTGCAATTTTTTCTCTGACATCATGTGAAATGGCTTGTTTTTTTGAATCTAGATGAACTCTTGCATCTTGAATCATCGAACTTGCAACTGTGAACACGAGGAGACCGAATAGTCCTCTAACGGTAATAAAAACAACTATGAAAGCTGAAATCGGTAAGAGAAAAGCAGGGTCACGATGTCTTTTGCGCAGCGCTTTGACAACAAAAACGATAGTGGCGGTCCAAAAGAGGATCCCTAGAATGACAATAAACTGAGGCTTAAGGAAGAACTTGGTTGGATTGGGCGACATAATGCCCCAAATTACTACTAAAAGAGGGAGAATAATGAGAGGATAGATAGCAAAAATAGTTGCTTTTCTAAACCACTTTTCATCTGTGATTTTTTTACCTTCGTATTCATTAGGAGGAAAACAGTAGTTAAAAAACTGCGTAAAAATATTTTTCATGTTGCCTTCTAATCTTGAGGTGGTTGAACACTCTCGGTTGAGCCATACAATTCTTGATAAATATCCCGTGTCGGCTGAGGGTTCTTACCCGTGAATTTATTAATGACATACCGCGCAGGACTTAAGATGCTGGATTCTGCTATGAAATGAGACGTAATAGATGTATCGAGAGATGCGTCTGTGGACGCATGTTGGGCTGCATAAGCTTGTTCAGTTGTGGTATGCCTTACTTGGAGATCTGTAGTGTCAGTATGGTGTTGGCCTTTGATAAGAGATTTAAACTCTTCAACACGTGGTTCTATTTCCCCATAAGAATGTTTTAATTTCTGTTCTCCTTGATAAATGAAATCAGAGGATTTTTCATCGTATGCCTGCCTGGTAACACTGGGAGCGTTTTGCAAATAGTTGGAATAAGTGTCGTTGATATGGGAATCGCTCCCTATGCGCGAGTCATTTGGGATAAGGTGACCAACAAATTCTCGGATTAAGGTATCTTTTTCGGGCGTTTCATTGGGCATTTCTAGGATAGAATTAATTTTGCCCCCATCATGGTATTTATCTTGGAGGAATTCCACAAAACGCTGGTTAAGATTTTGATGGATAGCAACCTGTTCGCTTTCGGAGTAGCTTTTTAGATTAGACAGAGCTTCGTGCTCACTATAGGAAGCTCTCCATTGTTCACTGGAGGTTTGAGTTTCATTGAAAGATTGTACAAAGTCATTGTGGAGACGGACATCTTCTCCTTTCAAAATGCTACCTACCTCGCTACTTGAGGCGTTGATAAGTGTTTGTAGATGTTTTTGGAACGATTCGGAGTCAAAGGCTTTATGAGAGCTGCTATCTCCTTCAAACGCTGATACTCCATCTTGATAACTGCCGTCAAAACTTCCTTTAATACCAAAGAATGATTTTCCAATACCTGCTGAGATGACTTCTCTTAAGCCTTGATCGCTGTTGACTCCTGTAGAATGTGCATAATCGCTACCTATACCTTCCATATATTGGACGGCTTCTTGTAAACCAGAAGAAGTCTGAGTGGTGTAAGTATCTCCTTTCTGAAATTGGTTAGAAAGAGCTGAGACTAAGCCGACGGCTTTATTAGAGGTATCGGCAAGGTTGTCAGAGAAGGATTGGGAGTTTTCCTGAAGAGCTGTTTGAGAGGTTGAGAGAGATTCTTGTACCGCTCCACTGAAGGATTGGGTTCTGGATATTCCTTCCCTTAAATGTGAATCAGATTGTCTGACATAAAGAGCATCTTGGTTGGGCGTGTATGTCATGGTTTCTGTCCCCGTGTCAACCCCTACGCTGCCTGTGGATAGCAGACCACTGTAAGTCTGACGGAAGGTTTGGGCGTTGTAGCCATTAACATTTTCTAAATTCACGTTCCCAAAGCTGTAATTACCATATACTTTTTCTGATGAGGCAGTTGTTGCAGCCGATTGAGCAGGGGACATGATAGAAGAGGCTAGCTGTACCATTTGTGAAACCCCGCCTTTGAGCAAAATCCAGGATAAAAAGGGAATAAAGGCTAACGAGATAGCGGCGATTGATTCCATGGAGCTATAGAGGTCTGATAGGCCTTCCGATGTAAAGATGGTTAATCCAAAGTCATCACCAAACGCATGTTTTGTCCGAAACTCCCAAATGGCATTTAAGAGGAATTTGACTACGACATAGAAAGGAGGCCACATGTTGACCCACAGAATAAAGTGTACCCAGTTAATGAGGGGTTTGAGGCCAAAAGAGATGAGACAGATGAGGATGATAATTGGAAACACCATGTAAATGGTTGCTTCAAAAAAATTACGAGTTGCCACAATGGAGTTAGCTCCTAATGCTCCTAAGATCTTTTGGTTCTCTTTTTGTAAGAGCTCGGCGCGTTTTGAGGCGAAGGAGTTCAATGTGCCTGGCACTTCTTCTTTGAGCAAGTTGATGGCTATTTGTTGTTTTACTAAGTTGCGAAGATCTGCTTCGCCCGATTTTTTCTGATTTAAGAGAAATTGAAAATCACTACCGATTTCCCCTATGAGAATATCTTTGGTGTTGCCAGCAGAATGGTTGAAAAGACTATTCATTTTTTTTATAGCCTCTCTACAAGGCATAAAACTACCAGAATTGGTATTGTTTTTATCGTTGACTTCACGGTAGTAAACAGTTCGAATTCTTGAAGTGTTTTTCTCTAAAAACTCTAAAATATTAGGTGTAGTTACAAGGCTTTCTTTAGAATAAATGCCAAGGCCGAGATCACGAAATACGCACTCACGACAGAACTCACGGAAGTTATCTTCTAAGACAGGGTTTGAAATACGGCATTTATTAGCCTGGAAGAGGTTTTCTCCAGCATAAATATGACCCGTCCAATCATACAATTGGTCATTCACTCCATGTGCGACGCCTTCCAAAGTGCTCGTGAGTTGATAGCTGATGGTGCTAACAAGCGAAGCAAGATGACCCAGAAAGAACGGGACATTTTCAACTTTCGTAAAAGCTATAGCTTTAGTAGAGGGTATCTTTTGGGCAAAATGATCTTGAATGTAGACGGTAGTTCTGGGAACTAGAATACAACACATAATGGCTATGCCAGGGAGGAAGAAATTCTTTACAAGAGGATCGAATTTTTCTCGGAAGAATGCAAGGCATATGCTACAAAATCCGCCGATTGCTAGTCCAATGCGTAAGATGCTATTAAATGTTTTGTCAATCCCGCTTTCACTATTCCCATAGATTAACATAGAAATAGCGTTGAAGATCCTTTCCAAAAGCTCACCACCACCATAGGTATGAATAGCCAGGTTTGTAGGGGATGATACTATGTCGTGGCCCCAACACGTTGAAGTGCTCAGTACGAGAAGGGATAGGAGAAAAAACAGACCTTTGCTTTGCATTAGATGCCTCTATCTTGTTCGCGCATATGTCGATCTACTTTGATAAGGTATTCAATCACCTGATGCTCAGCAGAGATGTTTTGAATGTTTTCCATATTCATGTGTTGGAGGTCTCTGAGTACAGCAGTGACTTGTTTAATGTATTCATCAAGCTCATAACCGCTAAACTGGATGGATCGTAAAGCTTCGGCTTGGCCTAATGTATCCCGGACGACATCTTCGGCAAATTTAATGACTCTTTCAAAGGCTATAAGGTCGCTATAACGATCTAATGAGACAATAGCTCCTTTGCCATTATATTGAGACATGAGAGAAATCAAGCTACCAATGGGGAAATGGGTGGTGCTGATTAGGTTTTTTTCTTCATCGGATAAGGAGACATCTTGACCATCCCTTTCTAGGAGGATCTTATTTTGGAGGGATAGGAGTGTTTTATAGATTTTAGATTTCCAAGCGGTTTCTGTCTTGATCGTGAGGGGACTGATTCGAATATCGATGTTATTATCTGCAATTTTATACCCTTTTTCAAGTTCTCCTCCAAATCGGAGAAGATCAATGGCTTTTTTGTATTGAGGAGGGTAGACACTCACTTTTTTAGACTCATTATTATTGCTAGGCATTTCGTAGACGACGATAGTGCCGGTTAAGTTCATAAATAGGTTTTTGGTTTCATCGTCGAGAGAAAATTTATCCAAGGCTTTCCATGCTATGTTATAGTTGCCAACAAGAACGCCGGTATTGTTCTGATGGATTTTATTAACTGCGGCTTCTTGCTTGGATCGATCGTCACGACAGCCGTGCTTGGCTTCGACCAAATCTTTGAAGAGAGGGTTGGTGGTTGAGGCGTGTTCACAAATGTAAGAAGAGGCTCTTTGGCTTTTGGGCCACATTCCTTGAACTAAACCGCTGGCTAGCTCGCAAGAATTGACGTTGATAGCATTGAGTTGATTGGCCCAGGTTTGGATTTGTTTCATCGTGGAAGCCATGACAGGGGAGACGGTTTCAATGCTTAATAAAAAGGCATATCCAACCCCGTTGGAAGCAATGCTTTGTAGGGCAGCTTTCATCTCTTCTTTGCTAGCAATATTGATGCCTCCTAATGTGTAATCGATACCTCCACAGCCTGCTGAAATGCTGGGAAGACTAGTATGGATGGGGTTAATGTCATAAACACCTGTTCTCACAGCACCGCCGCCTCCAAGAAAATGAACACCTAACTGGGAGTTGATGTATTCAGGAGAGCTGGTGTTGGCTTTAGTGTTAAATGTATCGAAAAAAGAATTAATCTTATTGTCGAGGCTGCTAGAGAATAAATGGAAGGGTAGGAATAGGCTTAGAAGACATGTTGTGCGAAGAGCTTTTAGTATATGTGAATTCCTTTGAAGAAGCAATTTGGCAACAACTGTTGCCAAATTAGGGAGTTGGTAGAAATCGGTCCTTTCAGGATCGGTTTTTTTACTATTCATCTCTAATACCCTTCAGTTGTTTTTCAATGTTTTCTTCGATTTCACTGACGGAGATCATTCCTACTCCAACCGGATATACTTGGTTTTCAGTAGGGTTCACAATGTAGAAGCTGGGGGTTACTTGGATGTTAAGGTGCTCACTTATCCCCTTGTCCACTTCGAAGGTATGAAGTTCAGGAGTTCCTAAATTGTCTAAGGAGACGGCTTTCAATTTCCAGTTGTTAGTAGAGGCAAAAAGTTGGGCGACTTCTGTGGCTTTTTGAGAATAACGATCTGCACCTTTGAAGAAGAAGAGGAGGAAATAGTCATTTGAGAGCGCTTGAAGGAGCTCTTTGCGTTTGTTGAGGTCATTTTCTCTTTTTGTCAAAACACCAAAGCTGGAGGTGGGTGTTGTAAGAAGATCGCTTAGGTCTGGATGTTCAAGGATGACTTTTCCCCACATGTGTGCGAACTTTCCTGATTGTTCCATCCAGTGCCGCTGAGCTCGGATGTACTTCTCAACGTTTTCATGAGTAGGGGAGACGATAGCAAACGACAGAAGTTGCTTGAGCTTGCGAGACTCTGTTGCAAGATAATTATCAGCTTCTTCAAGGGTGTCTGGAGCGGTCTTTTCCTCTCGAGTTGGTTTCTGGTCCTGAAAGTAATACCAGCCCTCAAGCTTTTGGTCATACCAAGAACCAAATGATTGGATTGGAATTGTCAACATAAGTAATAAAGAGATTCTTGTGTGCAGAAGCTTTTGTATGGGTGTCATTTTAACAATCTCATCATGATTCATGGTGGTAATGGCCCAAATTTAAAACTGTAGACACTTTCTGCAGTTTTGTGATGTCACAAAAAGATTCAGGGACTGTGAGGTAAGTTCCTACAATCCAATTCTGACGACAGTGTCGGCAGAATTTTAAAACTAGGAGAAAATTCACAATATTTTTCTTATGGAACAGAGGTGTTGGTATAAAAAAATAATCAGCTGTTTTTAGCATTGGAGTTCACTGTTTCTAATTCGGCTTCAATTTCTTTAATGGTGGGCAAGTTTCCTTTCATATTTTTTGGTAAAGATTCAGTAATTTTAACAGAATACTCAGAAACTCCGATGGGTTTATTGACGTCTTGGAGAGCATATTCTACTGTCAATCTCTTATTGGTCTTACAAAGTATCAGTCCAATAGTGGGATTATCTTTTTTACTCTTTAATTTTTTGTCGATAGCAGAGATGTAAAATTGGATTTTACCAGCATATTCTGGTTTAAAATCTGTATTTTTTAGTTCCACGACGACATAGCAATGTAATTTTGTATGGTAAAAGATCAAATCGATGTAATAATCGACCCCATCGACCTCTATAGGATATTGTCTTCCAAAAAATGCGAACCCATGGCCTAATTCAACTAACATTTTTTGGATGTGATCAATTAATCCTTTCTCGAGGTCTTTTTCATGATAACCTGGATACATTGTGAGAAAATCAAGGTTGTATGGACTTTTAAATGTATCTTCTACGAGTTCTGAATGAGGCTTTTTAAGACGAGACGAAAAATTTGTAATAGCTTTGCCCTTTCTTTGATAGAGTTTTGAGCGAATACAGTCATCTAAGGCTCGCCCACTCCAACCGTTGATGATGGTCTGTTGAGCGTACCAAGCACGTTCTTTTTCATTTTTTACCTTTTCTAGGAGGATTAGATTATGCCACCAAGGTATTTGTGCAAGCACTGCTTGCACAAATTTGGAGTCAGGATATACCTTTGCAAATTTGCACATATACTTAAGATTTCGAATAGAGAAGCCAGAAATACCTGGGTATGAACGATTTAAGTCTTTAGCGATATAATCGATAATTTTAGACCCCCAGCCCTCATTTTGCTGTTTTCCAATGATAGAATTACCGATAAACCAGTACAAGTTTACTAGCTCTTGATTGAGGTTTAAAGACGCCTTGATTTGGGTAGAACGAATATGTTTTTTTAGTTCTTGGATGTATAAGTTATATCCCTCAGGAAGTTCTTCTATTCTCGAAAGACTTTTATTCTTATTTTTAGATTTTTTCACTATGCGGCTCCTTTGTTGATTGTGCTGCTGTCATAATTAGAATCTGCTGACAGTTTTTTAAAAAGACACTTGCAAATTTCTGCTACCCAAATCGAAAAATGTAATATCGATCGGAAACAGTTAATCGAGGCTTTGAAACTTAGCATTGTTTTCCCTCACATTTGTGCAATTTGGCTTCAATCCATCTTTGAAGATCTTTTCTTCCCCAGCCGTTTTCAATGGTTTTACTGGCATACCAAAGACGTGTTTCTGGATCTTTTAGTCCCTGTAGAAGTATGATATTGTGACCCCATGGGAGGTTAAAGATAGACAATCTTTCTAGTTGAGACTCCGTTTGAGCCATAGTTCTGTAAGATTGATAAAATTCCATCATCCGGAATATGTTCCGCACAGAAAACCCTTCAATTTGAGGAAAGGCATTTTGAATATCATGCGCCAATTTTTCGAATGTTTTTATTTCCCAGCCCTCTTGTTCTTGTCTCTCTGTAAGGTTTTTACCAATGCTCCAATACAACTTGATGAGTTCTGAATTTACAGCTATCGAGGCTTTCTTTTGAGAGGCAAAGATATTTTCCTTACACTTTTCAACGAAAGGTCTGTGAGATTTAGGTGCATTTGATGATAAATCTATTGCTTTAGACTTAACCATCTTTTTCTTCGTCATTTTCACAGGCATCCTCCCTTGCGTTAGATTTATCTCTCAATTCTAAACGCTTTTTCTCTATTTCTGCTTGGATTTTCGCTTGAAGCGGTTCGATACTTTGTTGCAATTTGTTAGCAAAGGCTTGTTTATCCAGTTTGATGTCATCGATGACTTCAGATAGGTCGATCTTGCTGAAATCAATCTTCTGGAACTCCTTCAGAGATAGTCCACGGCACTTTGGCTTATCTGCTTTGCCCCATTTTATCCCGAGTTGTTTCCGCCCCTGTTCGTGGATCACACGAGCGAGTTTGGAAGGAAAACAGCAATAAACATGCTCGGTGACTGTGCCGAGTTTGGCTTTCTGAGATCCTATAAAACGACACTTTCCGTCGGAGCGGTATTTAGCCAAACATTTTTCTTCGGATTTACAGCTGGCAAGTTTAACATCTATAGCAAGACCATCCATCTTTTTGCAGCAATCAAAGACTTGCCCTTCAAGGAATGACTTTTCGCATGTGAGCTTTTCTCCTTTGAAAATAGGAACATCTTCGTGAAAATCCGTTCCTTGTTCTTCGAGATTGTTTTCGAGGTCTGAAAATACCGAAAGAATAGTCATTACTTGTCCGAAGTCGGTATTTTTGTTGTAAGAGGTATCATGATCGTTAAATCCCCAAAGAGCATCTTTATTGAATCCCACCTTGGATTGTTGGAATGCGGCTTTTTGACCGAAGTCGTAGGTTTTTTCCCAAAGATCGCATTCTTCAAAGACATTAGTTTTTAAACATTTTTTGTTGATGAAGACAGCTCCTTGTTGGCGGTATGTTGCACACTTGGATTGAGAGTCGGCTTCACATGAAAAATGGTGCTGGCGAGCCCACACATCTCGAAATACGGCTTTACCGTTAATCATGTGTGTTTCTGGCCCTTTAACAACGGTTGTGTAAAGGAGTTTACAGGAGGGGGTGGACTCGATGGAATGGAGAACTTCGGCTTCTTCTGTCTCCCAACTATCTTTTTCAGAGCCTAATTGAGACACTTTATCTTCATGGAAATACTTATCGCATGTTTCTATGTTGTCTTTATGTGTCCACGTGCTCGTTACGACATCTTCATTGCGATGCACCTCAAAAGATTGAATATCGGGATTGTTTCTAAAACTTTGCTTTTTAGAAGAAATACGATCTTTTGCTTTGTCTGTCGTTGCATAGTGTTGAACACGTTCATGGCCCGAACATTTTTTTATAGATTGTTTGATGTCGGGAGTCGTCTGCACAAGAAGAGTTTGTAGTACACTGCGTTGGTAAGTGCCTTCCTCTTGACATGTGACAAGACTTTCTTCTTCAGCAGTTGTGAGCGTTTCAATGGATGAAATATTCAGTTCTGAAGAGGGGTTTTGAGCAATTTGTTCCCCTTGTATGAAGAACTTTTCATTTTCATCCAGCTGGTCTCTTTTCTGAGTGGATTGGATGAATTGATTGAGCTCGGAGTTTTCCGCATAGAATGAAGCTTCCTTAGAAGAGAGACTGGATGTATTAGGATCAAAGGTTTTGCCTTTATCAGTATCAGGTAAAAGGTCTTGCTCAGTAAACCCCATGGTGTTGTGTGATAAATCATATTGAAGCTCGGAAAGTTGCTTTTTAGCTGTATTTTCACCATCTTTCTTTGCAGCCTTCATAGAAGAGTCTTGAGCTAAGAGCCCAGTGGACAGAGAAACAAATAGTAAAAAGCAGGAGGTTTTCTTCATGGCATACCTGACAAAGTAGCAGCTGGTTTGACGGCGTCCAGGCAGCAGTGTTTTTTAGACCAAATGAGATAGACAAAGTCTTCCCCGCTGTGGGGATAACTTTGACCAGAGCCCCACAGAATATCACTTTTACCTAGTGGATTGCAGGGACCACTTGTATTGGGAATAGGATGAGTGAGCTGAGTTTTGTAAATGCTTTTTTTAAGACGTGGCATTAACTTTTTTTCACAGTAGTTCCCTTCCTCTGCGCCCAGGAGTACTCCTGTAGCGTGTAATTTACTCAGAAGTCTTTGAACCAGAAGATGACTCGCTTGAATCGCTCCAACGTGATGGGCGACATGACCCGAGAGAGGATAGAGAGACCCTGCACAACCTGCGCACCAAAAAAGCTTGTCTAGAGGATGATCTAAGGTAGAAGATGCACAATCGGGAATGCATGCAGCTTGAGCGAGAGGATTGGCAAAAAGATAAGCTTCAGGAGTGATGATATTTGTCCATTCATCATCAAGCCAGTAGGGATCTAGTTCGGAGAGATAAGCGATATCCATATCTGAAGCTTTCTCAACACAGGAAAATCCAGGAATAAGCCCGAGGAGGCTAATGATAGGAAACTTATAGTAATGAACGTTGTAATAACTGTGTCGGCTAGATTCTCCAACATTAGAAATTGCTCCACGTCCTTTGATGGAAGACCCAGATAGTGTCATTCCACCAAGAGCTATGCTTTTATAGGGTGTTCTTGTGACATCAATCAATGCCATAGGTTCCCAGAAGGCGAGGGGGATACCTCCTTTCGGTGGGGATCCTGCGCAAGCGCAAAGCGATAATTTATAGTCGGTAAAGTCTTTTTGTTGAGGTGTGACATTGACACCACCTAAGTGAATGGGGAAAAGGCATTTCCAGCAGATGTCTGTGACTGGGTTGATGAATTTCCCTTCCTCAGCATTGAGAGATAGAATGAGTAAGAATGAGGAGGAGAATAATCTCAGGACACTTTTAATGAGCATCAGTTCTCCCTCACTTTGTTAAGGAACTCTGTGGCTAGTGCGCTTGTATCTCCAGATTGAGAGAAAAGGGATAAAACGTAGGGAACGGTAACATTACCTGAGACTTTATCATATAACTTGTCCTGTCTGAGCAAGAAGGTTGGAGTAGATACAACGCTATATTCTTCAAATGCAGCAGGGTCTAATAATATTTCAGCAAGTATGCCTTCTTTACGTAACTCTAAGATCTTTTTTTGGAGGTCTTGAAAGGAATTGTTAGGCAGACCTCTTATGACAAATGCACCTTTTATGCGTTCAAGGTAATAAGAGGTTTCTTTCCATGTTGCAATGGGAACAGAAAAAGAGGTAAAGACGAGTAGCTGTCTGTCCGAAGGTGTTTCTGAAAAGAACAAGTCGGAAGTATCTGCAAAGGAGCACTTAGATGAGGTGTTTTTTTGACGGGTGTGCTCCTGGTGCTTGTTATGCGGGAAAAACTGGGCAAAGGCAAGGAGAAGGCAAAAGATCCAATTCATGAGGGATTCTCCAGCTCTGTAGGAGCAAACTCTTCGATCTTTAATCGGGTTCCTTCTTGAGAGATGCGTGCAGGAATATGTTGAATTCGGAATTTAGAGACTGAATACCCTTGTTGGTCGAAGTAAACGGGCCTTTTCTCCTGTTCTTCAAGATAAAATGGATCGCCTTTCACAAGGATCCATTTGAATGAAGATGCTTGTGTGCGAGCCCATTGAAGATGGTCAATATTATCTCCATCAAGAAATAGAAGACCTGTCGATAATTTTAAATGTTGAAGGGGGTTTACTTTAGTGCCTTTTGGGAAGATCACGGTTCCCTTTACATCCGTGATGGTCTCTTTTGTGATGAAGGAAGGATCATAATAGTAAGTTTGATGGCATTTGGCAGTGGGAGGTATTTTAGTGGATCTAGGGTGCTTGGCAGAAGATTGAATAGTTTGGAGGGTCGTATCTATCGTTTGAATTGCGGATTTCTGGGTGTACATTTGTTGCATGACGGCGATGAGGCTTTCTTCTGTGACTTGAAAAAGTTCGCCTTTGATACCAAAGTCTTTTGCCAAGAGAGATGGAAAACAAGAAAGCATTAGGACAAAGGTGAGAATAAGCGGGAAGGGGATGCACAAATGTTTACACAGTAACCCTTGTAAACATGTAATAATTCTACATACCGGCACCAAGATTGGAATAGAGCTCTGAGAAGTCATGCATTTTAAAGCATTACCTTGATTTAATGAAGAGAGACTTCTCAGAGGTGCATTCATAACAGACTACCTTGTATTAAGAAAGATCTCTGTAAATGCGACTTTCTCGTTCGTTGTCAAATTGACTAAGAACATCTCAATCTTAGACCCTGCGTTTTCTTTCGGAATGAATACAACTCCATTGAAGGAGGAATGAGGTTCGATAGTCTGCTCTTTAAGCGTCTTGGCTGCATAGTCTGCATCGAGGGCAAGGTTGGCTTGTTGGGATTTAATACCATCGACGAATGCGGGAATGAATAAGGGAAAAAAGAATAAACCTCCAAGACCCCAACCAAGCACTCTGCCACTTGTATTTGTGTGAACAGTAGAGGCGACTTGAGAAGCCGCAGAGATCGGTTGATTAAAATTGTTTGGGCTTAAGTACATCCGGTCGCGGCTATTATTACGGATGGTGAATTGGACGGGAATATAACCTTCGGATAGGACATCTCTTCCTAGGTAGGTGAGACAATCTTCTTTGTCAAAAGCTTTCCAGGAAACATTGACGTTTGAATTTTGCTTAGTTTCAATGCAGCTTTCCTCTGAAAGCATCGAGAGAGAGGTGGCATTATAGCTTGCGCAGCCTGTCAGGAGTAGCATGGTACTCACGGATAGAAAGTGTATTGTTTTATTTTTCATCGTTATTTCCTTGGTTGGGATGGTTTTTGAGCAGAAAAGGGATAATCTCTTTTACTTTTTTACCTTGGCCTAATAGTTGTTTAAAGAGAGGCTTATGGGTGACCAGCCAGTTGATCGAGTCTTCGGTATTAAGTCCAAGGTTTTGAAGTTCTTGGACAGCTTGAAATTCATCTGCTTTCGTTGAATAGAGCATGGCAGAAAAAGGGTCGAGCTTGAGTTGGTTGATGGAGAAAAATCCTGAGCCTTTGTTATAGATAAATACCTCAGAATATTTACCTTCTTCCATCCGCAGCGATTCCAATGCATATTCCTTAAATTGATCGAGAGAAAACAGATTGTCTCTTTTGATCGTATTAATAGAGTCGGTGTCTTTGCCAAGAATACAAAGCCAATTCGAGTTCTGGTATGCGGCTTTAGCACCATAAGATCTTTCAAAATCTTTTAAACTTTGTGTCCCTACAACAAGAGCTCCGTTATATTTTCGTAAACGTCTGGCCAGGCTCTCAATAAAGCCTTCCATCTGAGGGCTTTTCAGAAGATCCCATGCCTCATCGATGCAGATGAGACATCGGTTTTCTCTATTCCCCATGAATACTTGATTCGAGATAGTCATCATGAAAATTTGAAGAATAACGGCTTGAAGATCGGCCATATTTTTAAGCTCTTCTGTCTCAATGACGACAAGGTTTTGAGATAAATCCACCGATTTAGATCCATAAAAATAGGATGAAAAAGGTCCTAGCGTGCTGAATTTTTTAAGTCCTTCTTGAAGACTTTCAGCGGCTCCTGTCATCAATTCCGACTGAAACCGTTTAGACTTTAACAGGTCGATCACGGTATCGACAGATGCCTCGTAACCTTTTTTAACCCACGCTTCTTTTACAATTGCACTTAAAAGATCTGAACGCTCTTTATCGATTTTATGAGTTGGCATGGCCATCGTTGCCATAATTCCTGCAACCATCTCAAGTCCTGTATCTATAGCTTCGGAAGATGCTTTAATAAAGCCGAAGGGGTTTAGGTTGAGATGACTTTTTGAAGAAAATTCTAAATACTGGCCTTTTAAGAGATGGCATAGTTTTTCAAAACTTCGGCCAAGATCAAGGATAAAAACTCTGTCGCCTTGACCGAGATGGTTTAAGATGAGGTCTTGCATAAACACCGACTTCCCAGATCCAGAAGGACCAATCACAACCGTGTTAAGATTTCCTTCTGTCATAAATGGATCCCAGGAGGCGATTTGTCCTCTCCGTCCAAACAGGATCATGCCTTTTGTCGAGTTACCCCACCATTCGGCTAATAGAGGTATTAAGCTGCCGGTTTCAGAGGACATGGTTGTTCGAAAACAACGTGTACGTTTGAGGTTTTTGATGTAAGGAGCATCCTCTCCCCAAGCCATAGGTAAAGATGAAATTAAATCAGGCAAATGGATGAAGGTGTTTTCTTTAAGTTTAAACCCATATTTTTGAAATAGAGCAATCAGGGTAGATTCGGAAGCAACATGTGATGATGGTTCTGACCATAAACCGCATGAAAAGCGAGTCTCAACAAATTTTTCTCCGTTAATAAGCTCTTTATGTACGAGAAGATGTTCTTGGTGCTCTCTTGGCATCTCCGGAAAAACTCTAACTAGAGAGGGGAACTTCATTTGATGGTCCAAAATCTTAGATTTTCCACGGAATTTGGTTTCGACTTTTTGTTGAGATGGAAAATGAATGCCATAGTGGATATAGAATGGGGTAGGAATACGATACGACTTATTGAAAAAATCTCCAATAAGCTCTCCCATTAGACCCAGAGACCATTCACTAGGGTAATCGGTGACTTCATAGGTTTTAAAGAGGCTAGTATTGTTATTCTCATGAAAAAGTAGGCCATCTTTTTTAACTTCAAGGGCTGATCCTGGATTGCAGATTTGTTTGGAGAGCCATGTCTCCTTGTTCCATTTTTTACGGCAATTAACCACAGGCTGCTTTGCAAAATTCATGATTCCCGAAAGCACCTCGATCAGCTGAAGAGGTTCAACTTCAAATGCCGATTTTCCACTGATGCGATTCAAAACATCTAAAGCTTTGGCCTTTTTTTCGACTAATCGATCGAGGGTGATGGAAAGACCCTCCGCACTTCCTTTTGGCTCACTATAGCTAAAAAGAAAGCGGAAAATACGGGGTGGTACATCACCTTGATGGGAATCTTTTTTGAAAAAGGCTTCTTTTTTCTTAGCGATTTCTTCATAGATTTTACCTTTAGATCGTCTGGCTTTTGACCAACACTCTAAAAAACGATCGATACGATAGTCAGCAAAACGAAGGCATTGAATCGATGATCCTTCGGCCCCGATTTCACGGATTAGGGTGCTGAGTTCCCGCTCTTCAACAGGACTGGCTCCAAGAAGGGGACCCACTTCAATGACAAAGCCAAAGCTTTTTTTGTTTTCGTAGATTTTGTGCTCTTCATCATAGATGCGATAAAATAGAAGATCTGAGAGATAATCGGGGTCTAGAAAATCGGAGGATCGTTCTTTTCCTTCGATGAGATCATCAAGGTTTGTTTTTTCTCCTAGCAAATTGACCAGTTTTTGTCCGAGCTGATTTAAGAGCTTCATGCTGTTTTTTTCTCTTTAAGTTGAATAAGCTTCCAATTCCCTTGGTCGTCTTGGATCAGGTAGTATTTTTTTCCAGCTTTTTTGGTTGATTTAATGAGTTTTTCTTCTTGATCCATTTTTAAAAGAAGAGCTGTGCCTTTATCTTTGACAAAGAGGTCTTCCCCTTCTTCTTTTTCGACAATAAGATCTAAAACTTCTCCTACAGGAGCGCAGCCAATACCTTTTCCTGGAGGACAATCGAAACCATTTCGGTAGACACCGCAAGAGGTGAGGGATACAAGAAGAAGCAAGGTGGAGATTTTTTTCATGGAGTAGCTCGGGTTTGTTGTAAGGATGAAATTTTTCTCTCGATAAACTTAAGATGAGGGTATTCATCATAAATAGTACCGTTAATTTCGACAGTTGGGAGCTCTTGTACGATGCCGGGCTGTCTGAGGTAGTTGTAGGCAGTTAAGAAGAGAGGTTGTTTTTTAATCTCTTCGATTCTTTCTAAATCATTGACAGGCTTGCCAAGTGCTTCCATGGTTGTTTGCAGCAGCTGTGCTCCTTGGGACAGATCATCAAGGTTTTCAATGACAACTTCAAAAAAGATTGCTTTTTCTTGCTGAGAAAGCTTTTCTAGGCAAATCATGGCTTGCAGGGTCAAGAGGTCAGCTGGGTTTAAATGAAAGGTCCATTGAACTTGCTTAGTTTCAATGTATTTATCTTGGATGGTTTTAAAGTCTTTTAGAAAGCTTTTTAAACACTTGGGACAGCTGAAAGAGAAATACTCGGTTATTTTTATAGGAGCTGCTGCTTCCCCATAGGTAATTTGATACTGAATGGGAAGCTTGTCTACTCCTAACACAGAAAACTGTGCGCCAATGAGAAGTGTACAAAGAGATATGATTTTACTCATTGCGAAGCTCCTTATATGTGCGTTCTCGTTCTTTGTCGAATTTTCTCTTCAGATCTTGTTCGCCGACTCGCACGGTTTTCGTGAAAATTACGTCGACAACTCTACCAGCAGCTATTTGAATAGCGGGCTGTAGTTGTTCTGCACGTTTGATGTAGTATTCTGAGAGCCGATCTAGCGCGGTAGTGCCTCCCTGAAATGCGCTATTGCGATAAAGATCGATATCCAGAATTGTTTTTTTACCGTTGACTTCAGCCAGTTTTTCAATGGTTTGATTATTCAGTGTTGCTTGAACCGTCTGGCTGACCCCCGATAAGAAAGAAGCAAAAGCTGCACGGGTAATGATTTGTCCGGAGCGATCTACGACAACTCCTCGCAATCCTTCCCGACCGTCTTCGCCAGAGATATAAGCGCTTATCTCGGTCTCAGTGAAGGAGCCGTTACGTTCAACAAGGGTCATCCGTTCTGCTCGGACATAGACCCGTTCGCTCGCGATATCTCCAATGGCATTTCCGATGATGACACTGCCTTTGAGGGGAACGCGGACATTACGGGGGAGTTTACCATTATCGAGAGGTCTTAACAGGACCATATTGGGGCCTGTTGGTTTTTGGACAGCTACACTGCAATCAGCGCCGGATACAAGGATGGCTTTGACGACTGATCCAGCAGGAATTTCAAAGAGAACGTTTCTATCATCGCTTTTTTCTAATGGTTCCCAAACTTTAAGTGCGGGTGTTTCTGGCTCCATGAGAGTGTTAGACAACAAATTAACCGGTTCGTTGTAGGATGGTTTGGTATGCAGCTCGTGTTGTAGAGATTCTACTTTTATTCGCAGATTAGCTGTTTCGTCGGTTAGCTTTCCTTTTTCTGCTTCAATAAGAATTTTTTCTTCTTTCAGTGAGATAAAAGTCTTTTCTAATGCTTGGAGTCGTTCGCTGAGAACATCATTGACTTGTTCAATGCTTGTCAATCGGATGTTTTCTGGTTTGATGTCTTTAGATGGAGTATCAAATTGTTGTTTGGCTGTGATTTTAGGAGTCGAGTTGTCTCGGCCTGTCCAATAAACAAAGAAGCCTATGAGGAGTAGGATGCTAGCTATAAGAAGGGCATAGAGCCTTTTCTGCTTTGATGCAATGATCGCGGAGAGTTTTTCCATATTACTCCTCATTCTTTGGGTAGGATACAATACAAAGAATCTCTTCTTGCGCTTTGAGTTCATGAGCATTGAGGAAAACCCAAGATGCTTTATCTTTCCTGAGAGCATCAGCATTCATGATCACAGAATCTTTGCCCATATTCTTGATTTTATAAACGAGGACATTTTCAAACGGTCCTTCAAATGCTTCTAGCGTTGTTGCAGAAAGTGGGTGGGGGAGTGTCATGTGTTCGTGGGCAGCAAGAGATCTTTGGCCGTATCCTAATGGGATCTTCCCTTCGAGGATTTTGTTTAGAAAATCAATCGTATGGCCATGAAAATCTGCCGTTTTTGTTGTATATTCTTCTAGATCGTCATCGAGTTCTTTGAGAATGAGATGTTCGGAGGGTTTATCGGAGGCTGTCACGGATAAATCTTGAATAAGACCAGAGCTAGTAACGATAGTTAGTGTGATGGGTTCACTCAGTTCTTTAGTTAAGTTAACAAAAGCATTACCGGTCATTCGGTCAATGCTGATATTAAAACTCGTTTCATCACCGAAAATCTTTTCAACACTTCCTCGCTCGATAGAGATGCGGTTATGCGAAGTTGTAGATAATGAGATAGGTATGCTTTTTTTCTCATTAATCGGATGCTCTACTAAGGCATAGGTTGTGCTAAAGGTTAGGCTAAAGATGAAACAGCAAGCCAGTTTCCAGTTCATGGTATATCCTCCTGTTTTAAGGATTTAAGCAGTAGTTTTCCTCGTTCGCATTGAAACTCAAACGTGAACCTTTTTTCATCGGATTGAGCGCAGGATGGAGTTTCACCCATTTTCCCTACAAAAATAAGAAGCTTTCCTTCCATTGTGTAGGTATTTTGAATAGGGTCTATGAAGCTCCGTGAGGGTCGAAAGAGAATCGTTTGGTTACCATGAATAATGCGGTCTTTTTCATGAGAGAGTTGTTTCTTGACCTCTTGGTAGAAGGAGGGATGAACGTATTCGAGGAGGATCTTGTTCTTGCGTTCTACATCCGAAGGGGTTTTTGTTAGGAGAAGGTCTCCTAAGTAAGCGCCCATCTTCTCTAAATAGGTATCAGAGACTCTATTTTCTTCAATCCAGAGAGAGGGCCCAACAGTGGGCAAGATGACGACACGTTCTTTTCGTACGAATAGGAGACATGCAAGTAGAATAACGGCAATGCTCAAAAGGGCTGAGAAAAATAAGAAAATATTCCTCTGAGCGAGGACTTTTGAGAGATTGATATTCATTGTTGCAATATCCATTATTTAACCCAAAAACGTTTGGAAGATTCGGGAAAATTGACTCTGAGCCATTTGTTATACCGTTCTGTTGGAAATGCCCAATATAGATACCGAATGAAGTGGAATCTTGGATGTTTTTTTAGGGCTTTCTTGAGTAGATAGACCAATAGCAACCCAGAGAGAGGGATGATCAATAAACTATCGAACAATCCCCCTACAATGAATGGTGCCACGTACCCAATCATGTCATGAATTGACAGAGAGAGAATGCGGACCGGACTATCTAAATGCTTTAAGAGCACTTTATGGGTCATCTTAAAACCAGGCAATGATTTTAGGGATAAAGTTCACAAAAAGTCCTATTCCGCCCCAGGTCAAAAGTGGAATAAATGAACCTCCTGAAATAGATTTAATCATTCCCCATCCTCCACCAAAGGCTAGGGCAGTTTTACGTACCCATGGAGCAAAGACTCTTTCAACAACGTTTGTTGCCATTTGATCCATTTCTGCAGTGCCAGCTCCATCAGCACAATATGCTTGTGTTTGTAGAGTTAGAGCTATTACGAAAACTGTGATGACTATGGTCGTAGGGGATGATGATAGTTTAGAGATAGATCGTAGGATTAAATCGTTGTACTTTCGTTGGATGTTTTCATTAAATTTTCTATAAGTTCTCGTGGACTTCTCGATAAATGATTTCATGTTTTCTCCTATACGATTAGAGAGCATTATTACAATGTTACAAGTCACACGTGTGATTTGTAATATTACAATATGTACGCCTGTGTGTGATTTTATGCAATGGCTTTTCGAATCATCGGAAAAGATTAAGAAAATCAGTAAGATCTATGTCAAGGTATGAACAATAATGGCTAGTCAATTCTAGTCATTAGCGTCATGTTGTGATGGGTCGGAAATTTTTTTCTTGGGTTTGAAAAACTGTTTAAGGCCTTTCTTGGCAGAAGTTTTGATGTTATAGCTTAAGAAGAAGTTATTCAATATCTCATCAAGGAGGTCTTTTTGTGAGGACTCTTCAAGCAAAGCAAGCATTTTGAGTTTTTTGAGATGTTCAATGCGAATTAACAGTGTAGCGCGTGTCCAACCTCGTAGGAGACCTTTCTGACTATTATTCTGAGAAACACCTTTTTCTTTTTTTTGCCGTTGGGATTTCTTTCGAAGTTTTTTGAGGGTTTCTTTCGAGGTGTCAGAGGTTGCTTTTACCATGCGTAACTCTTTAAACGTAAGAGATGTTTCAATTTAAATCCTTAAGTTAAATAATAGATGAGTTTTTAAATGTTATCAAGGAGGTAAATATGATGACATCAACCCTAGCGCCTGTTGGTGCAACAACTCTTCTTCACCCAAATAACTCTATTCGGATTCTAAATAAAAAGGGCGAGTTACTCTATCGAGCAGGGACCACGATGGAGTATGTTTCACCAACAATCACTCAACAAGAACGACAATATGCTGAACAGTTACATGAAATTGCATGGCGTGTCGCAGATTTTGTCTGGGATAGGTTTCATGAATGTGGCATTGATGGGAAGGGTTTTATCCCAAAATTTGTAATTGGAAGCGCTGATGGATCAACGAGCTATTCATTCTCCTGCTTGGGAAGAAGTTCCGCTGAATTTAATTTTGCCAATGGTGATATTTTAAACGAAGTTGTAGCGCATGAATATATGCATGGGATTGTTTCTTGGTTAAACCCACTAGAATACCAAGGTGAGTCTGGCGCGTTAAATGAGTCCCTAGCAGATGTTTTTGGAATAGTATTTAAGCAGTCATTAGGAGCAACTGATTGGAGACTCAAAAATTACAGAGATATAAGCCAACCACCCAGACTGTTTCAGCGTGATGAAGAACCCAATCAACAAAATGACTTTGGTCATGTACATGATAATAGCTGCATTCTGAGTCATGGTTTTTACAGAATAGCGATGAGAACTAAAGATTACGATCCTGGTTTTAAAACTCTACTTAAAATCTGGTGGGTAGCTTTAAAAGATCTTAGAAATGAAGAGAAGAATTTCAAAGGATTCGTGAATAAAACCATCGAAGTCGCGGAGAAAGTAGCAAATAAACGATATCAAGAAGAGGTAAACAAAGGATGGGAGGACGCCCATACGCTCAAAATGTTATAGAAGATTTAAACTGGTAGTAAATTCTATGGCTAAGGGCCGAGCTATTATTTCTCTTATAGCTATCTGCACGAGGTGATTATCTTAAGCAACTACTATTTCTTGTGTTGTAATTGCCTTACACAAATCTTTTTTTTGCACAAAATTCGATGGCAGCAGAGGGTGGACCCGCTTTAGGACGTCGACGGCAGGCTATGATTTCATAAAATGATGCATTTAGAAGATTGCGAACCACATCTTCATCTTTGACAAACCAAGCACCCATTAATTCCCATTCTTTTTCACTTTTTCCACCGCGTACAAAGAAAGATCCAACCAGCAATCCATTATCTTCTAGAGAGTTGTAAATTTTATCCCAGATAAGACGTAGTTTTGTTGGGTTACAATAGGGGAGGACATCCCTTATAATCACTAATGGGAATTTTCCATGGAAAACATAATCATCCAAATTTGCAACTACGGTTGTTAGTTGGCCCTTTTTCATCCATTCTATATTAGTTGCATTTGCGGCTTTTGAAGGTTGTCAATAGCTTGTTTCTTGTTATCTAATGCTATAACAGCCCAATCTCTTTCTAGAAGAAAAATTGAGCTTTCCCCGTCACCACATCCAAGATCTATTGCTTTTTTTTGTTCTTTTGGTAACTCCACTTTCACTGATTCTGCCAATGCTATATCAAATAACTCTCGATAAAATATACCACCTTTTTTACCGGTATAAACATCCATTTTCTTTCTTGTTTTCCAGACACTTATTTCTTTCGTTTGAGCTTTTTGATAAGAGGTCCAAAATTCTTCTCTTTTCTGCATAGATGGACAAACAATCTTATGTTTTGGCCATTGTGCCGTTTGACATTCGCTTCCGCAATAACGCTCGAAATGACATTTAGAGCATGCTAGAAGTTTTTCATCTGTTTTACCGCAATTAGCGCATGATAGAGCGGTTGCTGAAGAAACTTGGGCCGCGTTTGTTTTTACTGCTTGCATACCTGTACCTCATCATCTGTTTTTTGAAATACTATAGTTAAGAAATGGTAAACTTCATTATAATATTTGTATACTTAATCGATAAAGAGACGCGAATGCATCACGAGAGAGCCCTAAAATTACACCTGGATTCCTACGAACGGACCTTATTGCTCTAGGGGAAAGTATATAAGGGTAATTTTATGTCGTGGTAATCGATAGAGGTACACTTTTCTCTAGGCATTAAAGAAAAGACTCACTAAATTTATTGGGTGGGGGTTTTTATGACAAATCCAACAACTCCAAGAGCTTATATCCAGGAGTTATGCAGTAAAAACGGCCTTAACGACGAGCCCTCTCATAAGGTTGCACAAGGAATAGAAGCAACCCTAACAGCTTTCAAAAATATGGGCTGTTTTGTTAATGAGTTATTGCAAAATGCCAATGATCAAGCAATCGATCATCAGTTTCTAGAGGTTTCATTTACGCTTATCGGCTCTGAACTGATCATCTACCACAATGGGAAACCTTTTAGTCATGAAAACGTTAAAAGAATCTGTGACTATGCAGGTGCTGATCACAATGAGAAAAGCGAAAAGGCGGATCAAACTGGTTACAAAGATATCGGCTTCAAGTCGGTATTTAAAGTTGCCTATTGTGTCTATATTTTTTCTCAAGATTGGCGGTTTCATTTTAATGAAAAAGATCCAAAGTGGAAAACACAACCCGGGGAAAATCGTTATCCATGGCAGATCGCACCTCTGTGGACTGAAGATGTTGCTCATCTATCTTTAACTGCTCAAAATATTCTTAAGGAGCCAGGAAGAACCACATTTGTATGCTGTCTGAATAATCCTGCTGTACCAGAAGTGCAGAGAGAACTTCTTCGATTCAAAAATTACCCTGAGAATATCTTATTTCTATGCAAAACCAGACAAGTTTCAATCTCAGTCGATGGTCAAAGTTTTACCATTGAAAACAGAAATGACACAATTGTTGTCAATGACGTCGTCTTTAATCTTTGGAGACGTTTTTCTACTTCAATCCCCATTCCATCTCCGATAAAAGAATACCTGATAGGTCTTCAACCTTTTCAATGTCCACGGCGGCTTCAAAAAGCAGATTTTACAGATGCCCCTATTTCTTTCTGCTTTCCGATGAATGCTAATGAGTTTCTAAAAAATCATGGGGTTAGATTCTTCTGCAGTTTGCCAGTTGGAGTCATGGGTGATTCTCCTATACTGGTCAATGCACCCTTTCTTCTAGATTTATCAAGAGAAGCGCTGATCGATGATCAATGGAATAAATTTTTAATCGCAGAGATTGCAAAAGCTAATTTCAGCTTCATGAGAGATCTTTTTAAGCAACAGTCACGCGCTGCTCTCAGAACATTGGCTCCGAATGTTTTAATAGGAGTTAGCGACCTGTTGGGAGAAGTTTTTAAGAAACAAATGGAGTTATGCCAGCAAGAAGCTTTCCTTCCTCCGCAGGAAGGGCTGAACTTTCTTAATGTAACTGAATGCATAGTTGATCCGACGGGTTTTTATAAGCAGCTTTATGACGCAAGGCTTGTGTTGCCTGGGACTGAAAGGTTTGTTCATCCAGATATCAATACTCAAGACGTGCTTGGAAGATTCAAGGCAAACACAACGACGCTTGACAACATTATTACATTACTCCCTGGTTTAATGTCCGTACATTCAAGTGTCGATACATGCTTGCTGATATTAAGATTTTTTTGTCGAATTTTTCAGAGAAATAACCAATTTGCTCCTGCTCAATTTGATTGTTTTAAGGGACAACGTTTTGTTGTGACTACACGTTTGCAATTGGTCTCATTAGCTGAGGTACATCTACCATTGGTGTCTAAACAACATCCTGTAGAACTTCCTTTCTGTTTACCTCTTCATGTTATTCATCCTGCTCTTTTAACAGATGAAATTTTAGCTTGGTTAAAGCAGATATATATGAAGCCTTTAAAAGCTGATACTATTGTCAATTATTATCAAAAGAGTCTGAATGATCTGACTCTCGAAACAAGAGAAACTAATATTCAGATCATTAGGATGTTTTTTATTCTATTTTCACAAAAAGAGATCAAAGAGGGTGATGTGAGGTTATTAAAGGGAATCCAGCTGTTAACCAAAAGTGGAAAGATCCTTCCTTCTAATCATGTTTATCTTTCTGACATTTTTAAACCACGTTTTCCTCTGGAAAAACATTTGCCTAATGCACCTAAGTTGTTTATCAGTTCAGATTATTACTACAATGAAGAAAGCATCCAAACATGGAATAAATTTTTTATTGCTCTCGGAGTTTATGATACATGTGAATTGGCATTTGTGAGTAGGATTACTGTTAGTACTTTAAGGGGTATTCCAGGATCTTACATTGAGCAATACTTAGAACATGTTTTTTCAGTTAATAACGGTGAGTATCGCCCCGCTAAACGGCTACCTAAAGGTGATGATTATATTCTGTCATTCGCTTACTTTCCTTGGATTGAGTTGATCAAAGCGAGTGATTCTTTTTCTAATCATTTTTGGGATCGGATTTTAGCTTCAACGAATGCGATTCTAAATTCATTTGCTAATACGACTTATCATGCGATGAATAAAGGAGAACAACAACAACCGATTACTTATCTTCAATACGTTTTTCAGCATCAAGCCCTCATTTGTGATAAAAAAGGTAAGTACCATTCTTCGAAGGAGCTATATGCACCTTCAATGGAGCAATTTATAGGAGATTATTTACCTACAGCAGTTCTACCTGTGGCTCTTTCTAGTGGTATGGAACAGTTTCTTGGTTTTAAAACGAAGCTCGATGTTGAAGGCTGCCGCGTTCTTTTAATCGAATTACAAAAACCAGAATGTTATCGACATGAATCTTATAAGCTCGCTTTAGAGCATCTGCTTCTAAACTTGCGCAGTGAGCAGGATAAAGAAAAAATAACTAAAATTAACTGGTCTTTTCATGCAACTGACAATTCATGGCAAATTCCCTCAAAGCTTCAATATTTATCCCAAATTCGATCATCCCTCCCTATCGATTCCCCTGATTGGATTAAACCTGTTTTAGGTGAAAGGGAAATGGAAGAGCTATGTGCTTTTTTTAAAATAAAGGCAGGTCAAAAAAAACAGGATCAAACAATTTACCAAAAGGCCCAGGCATGTGATGAATTAAAAGAGTTCATTTTAGAAAGAATCCCGGAGATCGCCTTTCGCTGGGCACACCACCGGGGAAATGACACGCCACCTGAGGAATACGTCGATATTTTGCTCAAATCTATTGCCTCACTGGAATTCTATATGCTTGAGGAGGAAGATGATTTTTATGACGCTTCTGAAGAATTTGAACCAATGATCGTAGATAATTGCTTCTATTATGATGCAAGCTGGCGAATGGGTTTGGAAAATATAGCGATCACACTCAGTGAGCATTTAAGATTTGTTGGGACGGAAGCGACACTTTTAAAAGATGCAATAAGGACTAGAAAGCCACGTCATCCAAATAATCAGAAGCTTTTCGAAGCTTTTGAAAAGGCTTATCAGACAAAAAAAGAAAAAGCCCTAGAAGCTCCGCTTATAAGCCCAACACAAACAACAGTTACTATCGATAATATTTTAAATGAAGACGATAGTTCTACAGAAAAAATTCCTCTAATGCAACATGCAGCAACTTCTCCAAAAACTGTTCAAAGATCTATAGAAATAGAGATCGAGGATTCCAAGCTTGAAGGGGAGGCAGTAGCCACAAATCCGAGCACTCCAAAAGTACAACCAAAAAGAGGCGGCAGTAAAGGACCTTGGACACCCAAAACTACGCCAGATAAGGTGAAAGACTCTCCTGATAGAGAAGAACCTGCATCTAAACCTGCTTTGGTTGAAAAAAGCGATACAGAAAAAGGCTTTAGTTTTTCTAACAAAACAAAGTCTTCCGCAGAAAAAACATCAGGTCGATCAGAAATCGATAATAAAAAACTTGGTTTATGGGCAGAAGAGCACGTGCTTTTAAAAAAACTTATACATAAGTATATGGATAAGTTGAAAGAATTTAACCCAACAGAAGAAAAACTTGGCAAAGGAATGAGAAGAATTACATGTGATCAGAAACACATAACCATCAATTTCTTGTGGTATAATAGCCCTGAGAGGAGACCTGTTGAGCATAAAGATGATGAGTTATGGGATAGTTGCCATCACTATGATATCGAAGTTACTAAGATAAAGAACGGTGTTCCAAAAACTCGAATGATCGAAGTGAAAGGAACAGAATGGAGTCAGATTCGTTTTTTCCTTGGAGCTCTGGAATGGAGAACTCTTTTAGACCACCCAGACAAATATCGAATCTATGTGGTTACAAATGCAGGATCAGATGATGCTCTGGTCACTCCCATTAAGAATTTTATGCAGTCTCTCAAAGAAAAAAAATACTTGCCTAATGGCTCAATCGAATTTAGAGAGTAATGTTAGCGATGCAAGAATGCGGTTATGATCAATACGAAGGAATTTTAAGCGCTAAGGGACAAGTGGTAGGTACTTACATGTGCTTTGGGACCCAAGACAAGAATGGAGGATTACTATTCAATGATCAAGTGTCACAGAACTTTCTAATGAGGGACCAATTATTAATCATAGGTGTTCCCTTAAAATAGTTTTATTGTTCTTTTTAGTAAAACGTCAGTTGGTAGGCGAGGGGATTTCGTCCCTCGCCCCCTCTAAAACCGTACGAACGCTATTCACGTATACGGCTTCCTCACCCTCATGGCTGCTTCATCGAGTAGCTCTTCGAGGAATAGAATAAATCCACTAAGACAGTTGGCTGAGGATACCCATTCAGGTTTAAGATCTCATGGAACCGTTCCCAATTTAACGCGAGTTTTGGATCAAAATGCTCGCCTAATCACTGAACTTTAAACGGTTACAAAAATTTGATTTGAATAAAGAACCTCTTTAATGCAAAGTTTTTCTTGTACAAAAAACAAACCAAGAAAAAAGAGGTTCAAAATGTCTAACGAAGAAACACTTATTGCTCTATTTTGTCTGATTGATGATTTTTGTAAAAGCTCAGAGCCTATATGGCCTTGTCACTAACCACAAATACCAAGAAAAAAATTTATCTAAACTGACAAGTAAATAATTCTATATATACCATGAATGTGGTATGATTTATCTCCTAAGTAACAGGAGATCAATATGTTAAATCACAATGATTGGGTTTTAAAACAATGGCCTTCACATATATTTTTTGACCAAAGGCACCAGAAAAGAGTTCTCAACATCGCGTTAGCGATGTTGAAGCTCCCTTCAGCTTCTATTCCGAAGCGATTCGAGATTCAAAAAGAAATCAAAGGCTGCTACCGTTTTCTGGATAACAAGGCAGTCCATCATCAAATGTTACAACGTGAGCACTACAAAAATGTTCTTGCAGAGGCAGCTTCAACATCGAGCCGAGTTCTTTTTATCCAGGACGGCAGCGAGCTAATTTATAATAATCTGAAGTGGACAGAGCTGGGACCTACCGCCGACTCAAACGGCAATGGCATTATGTTCCATAGCTGCCTTGCTGTTAAAGTCGTCGATGGTCAACCGCAGGTCATTGGACTTACAGGACAAAAAGCTTGGATTAGAAAGCACAAAAAAGCAAAAGCTGATCGCAAGGCTCAAGAGGAACGTGAGTCTAAAGTGTGGCAAGAAATGATCGATCTCATAGGCAATGTACCAGAGAATTGTAAATGGACAACTGTGGGAGATCGAGGAGCTGACATCTTCACGTTTTTAGAATCACTGCCTCCAGGCTGGGACTGTGTTATTCGCTCAAAACATGACCGTAAAATCCTGGTCGATAATGAAGAGCACAGCTTGAAGAAATATATTCGAGGACTCGCTTCCATGGGCACGACAACTTATGCCCAACGAGCAAGGAAAAGCTCTTGTCGTGAAGTCACACTTCATATCAGCTGGCACGAGGTTGATGTGCTGCCTCCGGCAGCACAGAAAAACAAGAAGCCGATTAGAGGCTGTTATGTACGTGCTTGGTCTAAAGAAGACCCAGATCTGGAGTGGATTTTATTTACTCGATCATCGATCACTTCCCTCGAAGAAGCCTTAGAAATCGTGACGATATATAAACATCGATGGCTCATCGAGGAATATCATAAATGCTTGAAAACCGGATGCAAGATAGAAGAGGCTCAACTCAAAACCTCCGATCGCATACTGACGCTTTTTGGGTTGCTGGGTGTTATTGCTACACAGCTCCTGCAGCTCAAAACACTCTCACGAGTGAACCCTGATGATCTAGCAGAGAAATATGTCGATAAAGACTCTATCCTTGTTTTACAGAGCATTTACAACCTGAAGACGCAATGGACAGTGAAAGAATACTGGAGAAGAGTGGCAATGCTTGTTGGTTTTATGGGTAGAAAATCAGATGGAGGTCCCGGGTGGCAAAAAATCTGGGAAGGCTGGGTTAAGCTGCGAGATCTATGTCGAGGAGTAGAGATCGGACGGAAGTTAGGCGCAGAGGGTGTTTAAAAAATGTGCTTGGAAGTTGTGGGTAACGACAAGCCCACAAGCCCTTGGGAAAGATATTACAAAAGAAAGTAAAAGATCGTCGTTTTCTCTACCTCCTCATCAAGCTACTGAAGGCTCCTACTCTTGATAAAGATGGGAAGCCTCAACGCAATGAAATAGGTTCACCGCAGGGGTCAATACTATCTCCCCTGCTGGCCAACATCTATTTGCATTACGTGCTGGATGAGTGGTTTGCTCAAATTAATCAAGAATCGTACAGAGGCACGGCCCATATGGTCCGATACGCTGATGACGTCCTGTTTACATTTGGAGCCATGGGAGAAGCGATGCACTTTCACAAGAGACTGATCGAGCGTCTTGATGAGTATGGCTTGGCCATTAATGCAGATAAGACGCGGATCATTCCTTGTGGATCGAAGGTGGCTCGCCACTATGCAAAAGTTGGAAAGGAGATGCCTACGCTCTCCTTCCTGGGCTTCCTGCATGTGTGGGGGCAATCTATGAACAGAAAACGGAACGAGATCTTCTGGCGGATGAAACGCCGGACAGATCCAGTCCGCTTCCGAAAGAAGCTCACGGAACTAAAAGAGTACCTGATGCGATACCGTCACAACAGACAGCTCATCCCCTACACGATCTCGGTCGTAAAGGGTTACATGAACTACTTTGCTGTGAATGACAATAAGCATAGGATTGCACTCTTTCTCAATGCAGTAAAACGTCTGCTCTTCCGTGCACTTAACCGGAGGAGCCAGAAGAAAAGCTAAATTGACGCGAGTTTTGGATCAAAAGGTCTGAAGCAGCT
>FRDC01003102.1_pt1 | contig 45854 bp, 34 predicted proteins | sample 1106171 | NCBI WGS metagenome assembly FRDC01 (sample SAMEA3930566, study PRJEB13176) | freshwater metagenome | biome: Drinking water system; feature: drinking water; material: water | place: Singapore | collected 2014-12-20 | reverse complement strand
ACGGCACCACCACGGCGACCGTGCTGGCCCAGGCGATCGTGCGCGAGGGCTGCAAGTCGGTGGCCGCCGGCATGAACCCGATGGACCTGAAGCGTGGCGTCGATCTCGCCGTCACCAAGGTCATTGAGGAAATCAAGAAATCCTCGATCAAGATTTCGAAGTCGGATGAAATCGCGCAGGTCGGCACGATCTCCGCGAACGGCGAGCGCGAAATCGGCGACATGATCGCCAAGGCGATGGCGAAAGTCGGCAATGAAGGCGTTATCACGGTTGAAGAAGCCAAGACCGCCGAAACCGAACTCGACGTGGTCGAGGGCATGCAGTTCGACCGCGGCTATCTTTCGCCGTACTTCATCACGAACGCCGAGAAGATGACCGTCGAACTCGACGATCCCTACATCCTTCTGCACGAGAAGAAGCTGTCGGGCCTGCAGTCGATGCTGCCGCTCCTTGAGGCGGTCGTGCAATCGGGCAAGCCGCTTCTCATCGTGTCGGAAGACGTCGAGGGCGAAGCGCTGGCGACTCTGGTCGTAAACAAGCTGCGCGGCGGCCTCAAAGTGGCGGCGGTGAAGGCTCCGGGCTTCGGCGACCGTCGCAAGGCCATGCTCGAAGACATCGCGGTCCTGACGGGCGGCCAAGTGATCTCCGAAGATCTCGGAATCAAGCTTGAGAACGTCACGCTCGACATGCTCGGCAAAGCCAAGAAAGTGTCGATCGACAAGGACGATACTACGATCGTCGATGGCGCCGGCAAGAAAAAGGACATCGAAGCCCGCACCTCGCAAATTCGCAAGCAGATCGAAGACACGACGTCAGACTATGACCGTGAAAAGCTGCAGGAGCGTCTCGCAAAGCTCGCGGGCGGCGTTGCGGTGATCAAGGTCGGCGGCGCGACCGAGATCGAAGTCAAAGAACGCAAGGATCGCGTTGACGATGCGCTCAACGCGACCCGCGCGGCGGTGGAGGAAGGCATTGTCGCCGGCGGCGGCGTGGCGCTTCTCTACGCGACCCGCGTGCTGAACGGCCTCAAGGGCGCGAACGCCGACCAGGATGCCGGCATCAGCATCATCCGCAAGGCGCTCGAATCGCCGATCCGCCAGATCGTCCGCAATGCGGGCGGCGAAGGTTCGATCGTCGTCGGCAAGCTCCTTGAGCAAAAGGACACGAAGTTCGGGTTCAACGCTCAGACGGACGAGTATGTCGACATGATCAAGGCCGGCATCGTCGATCCGGCGAAGGTCGTGCGCACGGCGCTGCAGGACGCGGCGTCGGTCGCCGGTCTCCTGATCACCACCGAAGCGATGATCGCCGAAGCGCCGAAGAAAGAAGCGCCCCACAGCCACGGCCCCGCCGGCGGCATGGGCGGCATGGGCGGCATGGACTTCTAAGGTCCGGCGCTCATCACCGATGAAAGGAAACGGCGGCCGAGAGGCCGCCGTTTTCGTTTTGGCTGCATCGAATAATCCGAAGCAGTATATAGATTTTATCGGTTTTACATATAATAGCGGGCTCGCTACCCGTATGTCGTCGAGTTTACGGGTGCGGTGAATGAGCTTTCGGCGGCAATCCGCGCGGCGGGATTGACTTGCATCAAGGCGCACGCCTCGGCCCAGCTTCATCAGTTTAAAGATCGCCCATCAGAGGAGAGCCTATGACCTACAGCCTGAAACCGATCATCCTGGCCAGCGCGTCATTGAGCGCGATCGCCCTTGTCGCCGCCTGCACGCCGCGCGTTGAACGCTCACGCGAAAGCGCAGTCGTCGAAAATCCGGCGACGCAGACCGAATCCATGAGTGCCGCTGCGCTGCCTTCGGGCGCCGCCCCGACGAACGCCTTCTGGTGGCCGGAACAGCTGGACCTGTCGCAGCTGCGTCAGAATGAAATGCCGGCGCCGAAATCGAACTACGCCGCTGAATTCGCCAAGCTCGACCTAGCCGAGGTGAAGAAGGACATCGCTGGCGTTCTGACGACCTCGCAAGACTGGTGGCCGGCTGATTACGGCAATTACGGCCCCTTCATGATCCGCATGGCTTGGCACAGCGCCGGCACCTATCGCACCATCGACGGGCGCGGCGGCGCCGCCGGCGGCCAGCAGCGCTTTGAGCCGCTCAACAGCTGGCCCGACAACGCGAACCTCGACAAGGCGCGCCGGCTCCTGTGGCCGGTGAAGCAAAAATACGGGGACAGCCTCTCCTGGGCCGACCTGATGATTCTCGCCGGCAACGTTTCTCTCGAATCGATGGGCTTCAAGACTTACGGCTTCGCAGGTGGGCGCGAGGACGATGCGCAGGCGGAGCTTGTCTATTGGGGGCCCGAAACGAAATGGCTCGATGACAAACGCTATAGCGGCGACCGTCAACTCGAAAAGCCGCTCGCGGCGGTGCAGATGGGCCTCATCTATGTCAATCCGGAAGGGCCGAACGGCAACCCGGATCCAGTCGCGGCTGCGCGCGACATCCGCGAAACCTTCGGCCGCATGGCGATGAATGACGAGGAGACCGTCGCGCTCATTGCCGGCGGCCACACCTTCGGCAAGGCGCATGGCGCGCACAAGCCGGGCGAGTGCGTCGGCGTCGATCCCGCGGCCGAGGCGGTCGAGATGCAAGGCTTCGGCTGGAAAAACAAATGCGGTTCCGGTTCCGGCGTCGACACCGTGACGTCTGGTCTTGAAGGCGCGTGGACCTCGGCGCCCACGTCTTGGTCGTCGATCTATCTCGACAATCTCTTCGCCTTCGAGTGGGAGCAGACGAGGAGCCCCGCCGGTGCCATCCAGTGGGTTCCGAAGGACGGCGCGGGAGCGGGCACGGTGCCGGATGCGCATGACCCGACAAAGACGCACGCGCCGATCATGCTGACGACCGACCTATCGCTGCGGTTTGATCCGGCCTATGAAAAAATTGCGCGTCGGTTCAAGGACAATCCTGAAGAGTTTCGCCTCGCTTTCGCCAAGGCGTGGTTCAAGCTCACCCATCGCGATATGGGCCCGCGGGCGCGCTATGTCGGGGCCGAGGTCCCGGCGGAGCCGTTGATCTGGCAGGATCCCATCCCCGCCGTCGATCATCCGCTCGTCAACACGGCGGACATCGCCTCGCTCAAGGGGCAGATCCTCGCCTCAGGCTTGTCCGTGCCGGAACTCGTCCGCGCCGCGTGGTCGTCAGCGTCGAACTATCGCGACACCGACATGCGCGGCGGCGCCAACGGCGCGCGCGTGCGCCTTGCTCCCCAGAAGGACTGGGAGGCGAATGATCCCGCCGAGCTTCAGAAAGTCATCGCCACGCTCGATGAGATCCGGACGGCGTTCAACGCCAAGGCGCCGGGCGGACGCAAGATCTCGCTCGCCGACATGATCGTTCTGGGCGGCGTTGCGGCGGTGGAGAAGGCGGCGCGCGACGGCGGCAACGCCGTCAGCGTTCCTTTCGCTCCCGGGCGCGCCGATGCGACCGTGGAAATGACCGACGCGGCGAGCTTCGAGGTGCTGAGGCCTGCAGCGGACGGCTTCCGCAACTTCTACTCGTCGCAGGCGCGCCTGTCCCCGGCGAAGATGCTCGTCGACAAGGCGGACACGCTCGGCCTCACCGTCGCGGAGATGACGGCGCTGGTCGGCGGCATGCGCGCGCTGAACGCCAACACGGGCGGGACGGCGCACGGCGTCTTCACCAGCCGGCCGGGCGCCCTCACCAACGACTTCTTCGTCAATCTGCTCGACATGTCGACGAAATGGGCGCCGAAAGAAGGCGAGGCCTATGTGTTCGAAGGCCGCGACCGAAAAACCGACGCTGTCAAGTGGACTGCGACGGAGGCCGATCTCGTCTTCGGGTCCAACGCGGAACTGCGCGCAGTCGCCGAGGAATACGCCTATGACGGCGCAGGCGATGACTTCGTCCGCGATTTCGTTTCGGCATGGACGAAGGTCATGAACAATGACCGCTTCGACCTGAAGCGAAAGGCCTGACGACGATCGGGCTTCAACGAGCAAGGGCGGCCGTCGGGCCGCCCTTTTTCTTTGTCTGCGGCGCTGTTGCAGTCTAAACAAGGTCCCGTGGCGTTCCAAAGTCGCGCGAGGGGCGGTCGTGACGCGCCGGTACAAGGCTTTCATCAGCTACAGCTGGGCGGACAAGGACTGGGGCGCATGGGTTCATCGCTCGCTTGAGACTTATCGCGCGCCCAAAGGCGTCGCCGACGGACAGTCGCTTCACCCGATCTTCAAAGACCGCGAGGAAGAAGCTGCGGGCGGCAGCGTCGGCGCGGCGATCGAGGCGGCGCTTGAAGCCTCCGAAAACCTTATCGTCATTTGCTCCCCGCGGTCGGCCAAGTCCCAATGGGTCAACCGCGAAGTCGCGTGGTTCAAGACGCACAAGGACAAGGGCCGGGTCCTTGCGCTTATCGTCGACGGCGAGCCGGGTCATGCAAGCGATGACTGCTTCCCGAAAGCGCTGACGCGCAAGATTGGCCCCGATCTTCAGCCGACGGATGAGTGGGAGGACGCCCCCCTCGCAGCCGACGCGCGGCCCGAAGGCGACGGCAAGCGCGGCGCGAAACTGAAGCTCGCCGCCGCGCTCCTCGGCGTCGGGCTCGACGACCTGGTGCGCCGCGACGAGCGCCGACGCACCATCAGGCGCCGCCTTGTCACCACTGCGGCGCTTGGCCTTTCCGCTGCGATGAGCGTTCTTGCCTTCGTCGCGGTCACCCAGCGCGATGCGGCGGTCAGCGCTGAACTGATGGCGCAGGCCGCGCAGCAAGACGCCGAATTCCAGCGCGACGAGGCGCAAAGCCTTGTCGAATTCATGCTGACGGATTTGCGCCAGCGCCTCGATGCGGTCGGACGGCTCGATATTCTCGACGCCGTGGCGAGGCGCCTGCTTGAGAGCTACGCCAGGCAAGACCTTGAAGCGCTCGATCCCGACAGTCTCGGGCGGCGCGCCCGGGTTCTCCTTCTGCTTGGCGAAGTCGAAGGGACGCGCGGCAAGCTCGATGATGCGCTCGACCGCTATCGCGAGGCGGCGGCGGCGACCCAGGAATTGCTGCGCCGTGACCCGGACGACCAAAAGCGCATCTTCGACCACGCGCAGAGCGTCTACTGGGTCGGCGACATAGCGCTGCGACGCGGCGACATGGCGACCGTCACCGATTACTGGACGCAATATCGCGATTTCGGCGCGCGTCTTGTCGCGCTCGATCCGGACAAGGATGAATGGAAGACGGAACTCGCCTATGGGCACCGCAATCTGGCCTCGTTGGCGTTTGATCGCGGCGACATGACGACGGCGGTCGCAGGGTTTCGCCTCGCCGGCGACATCACCCGCGCTCTCGCGAAGAAAAGCCCGGACGACCGGGTGTTGCAGATGAACAATGCGAGCGACCTGCAGTGGCTGGCGTTGGCGCAAGAGCGTCGCGGCGCATTCAGCGAAGCCGCGAGCGCTCTTGCCGAGGAGGAGGCGATCTATGACCGCCTGCTCGCAAAAGAGCCTGCTGATGACGCTGTGCTGCAAAAGCAGGCGGTCAACCGCCGGGTTCGGGGGCGCATCGCGGTCGCCAGCGGCGATGTGTCAGGCGGGCTCGCCTTGTTAGGCGAACTTTTCCCGCTGCACGAGAGCCGGCTTTCGGCGGAACCGGACAATACGCGATGGCTCCATTATTACGGCATGCTGCAAGTTGACTCGGGCGGTTTGCACTTGATCGCGGGCGATATCGAGCAGGCGCGACTCCTCGCGGGCGCCGCGATGAACACGGCCGACCGCCTAGTCTCCATCGACAAGTCCGCCGTCGATTGGCAGATCGACATCTATTGCGGCGCGCGCCTGCTTGCAGCGCGCGTTGAGCTCGCGGGCGGCAAGCGCGAAGAGGCGCGCAGATATCTTGATGAGACAGCCACGGCTGTGGGCAAAATCGTCGCTGTCAAGGACAGATATGTCCTTGACCAGATCTATATCAAGATCGACGTGTTGCGCGCCCGGCTCGCGGAGCGATCCGGCGCCCTTCGCGCCGGAACAGGAATTCCACAGGAAAGAATGAGGGCGATTGAATCGGCGTTGCCCAAATCGGGTTTTGAGAACAAGACGGTCTTTGTCGAAGCGTGGCTATTGGCTGGCGACGTCTCCAAGGCCCGCAACCTAGCGGCGGAGCTTGCTGCTGCCGGCTATCGCCACCCGGATTTCATCAGTCTAAGGAAACAGCTTGCTGCGCTGGAAGGGAGAGAGCGCGCGCCTCGCGGAAACTAAATCAAACAAGATCAGTCACGGGAGAAGACACCATGTTTCGGACAATGACTTTCGTTTCAATTCTGGCGCTCGCCGCCAACAGCGCCTCGGCGCAGGTCGGCCCGGTCGTCCCGTCACTTCCGTGTGACTCGACCACGACGACGATCAACGCGCGCGTCTCGATTACCAAGGAAATGCTGCAGGTCGGCCCCGATGACTATGTCCCCGTCTATTACGAGGCTTGGAACGGCAATTGCTGGAATGCGACGCAGGACGCCTTTGACCTCGGTCCCGTCGGCAACCAGGCGGTCACCTTCTCGATCACGATATTCGACCCGCAACAACTCAATATCCGCTTCACTGACGCCGACAATAATTACGGCTCGCCGAATGCGGCGAAGGCCGTCGTCTTCGGCACTGTAAACAACAAGGGCCGCGTCAGACTTCCTCTATCGACATGGCCGATTCCGGGCTTGTCTCCGGGCGAGCAGAACGAGTTTTCAAACTTCGCGTTTTCGCCTGACAACAAGACGCTGACCTTCACCGATCGGGACAATACGGGGCGCGATTATCATTTCGGCGTCTGGCTGGTCGACCCGGTTGGCAATAATGGCTCGGAATACCCCTTCATTTCCGATCCGGGTCGAGAAAGTTCCGGCGGCGGCAACAAATAGCCGCAGCTCGCAGGCGACGTTTGTTTTGCTGGAGCTTCGGGCGTGCAGTCGGAAACGCTCGAAGCTGCAGCTTTTTTGAGGTCGGGCCGGGTTCCGGAAAAAGCCGGTGTTCTAACTTTCGGCTGGTATTATAGCTTGCAGCCAAGCTTAACGGCGCTTGATTCCTCGCGTTTTGCCGGTTCCGCATTGCAGCAAACCCGCGTTGAAGGTTGCGGTCCGGCAATCCTCTGATAGGCTCGCATCGCGGGAGCTGGCGGGGGCCGGAACGTGAAGAAGTCAGTTGTATCGGCGGCTTGGGCCGTATTTTGGTCGATCGCCCTATTGACGGGGCCGGCGACGGCTCAATCTGAAACATTGACGGAAGCGGACGAAGACCCCGCCCTCGAAGACGCGGCCGCCATTTTCGCCCGCGACACCTTCAAGACCGAGACGATCGTCTGCCCGTTCAAAGGCGCCGTGAAGTACAAGCCGGGCGAAATTTCCTGCGGCTTGCTTGGCGTTCCCGAAAACCGGGAAAAGGCGCGCTCGCGCACGATCAAGCTGCACTTTGTGAAGATCGCCGCGAAGAAGCCGAAAGATTGGGACACGGAAAAAAACGGCGATTGGGCGAAGCGGGAAGACCCGATCATCTATCTCACCGGCGGGCCGGGCGCGCAGGTGACGGGCTACGTCAAGCGGCTCAAGGATCACGGCGTGCTCGCGTCCCGCGACCTCTATATTCTAGAGCAGCGCGGCATCGGATATTCCGGCGACTTCTGCCCGAAATACGGCCTTTTCGATCCGTCCGTGGCGAACACGCCCGACTGGGACGCCTATGGCCGCGCGCAGACGGCGCAAATGGAGGCCTGCTTCGCCGGCGCGAAGGCAGAGCGAATAGACCTCGCCGGCTATAACACGATCGAGAACGCGCGCGACGTCGAGGCGTTGCGGCGCGCGCTCGGGTTCGATCAGTGGAACGTCTGGGGCATTTCCTACGGATCGATACTTGGACAGGCCTATATCAACCAGGATTCCGCCGGCATCCGCGCCGTCGTTCTCGACGCGATCGTGCCGATCACGCCCGGCGCTCATTTCCAGCGCGTCGGCATGCACTACCAGCGCGATCTTGATCTCCTCGACCAGGCCTGCGCCGCCGACAAAACCTGTGCGCGCGCCTTTCCCGACCTCCAGAAGCGCTTCAAGGCGGCGATCAACAAGGTGAAGTCGCAGCCGATCGAGGTCGAGGCAATCGACACCGAACAATTTCCTGCCGGCAAAGCCTGGTTCTTTCACGATCTCATCGGCGGCGCCCCCTTCGCCGCGCTTTATGAGCAGGATAATTATCCGACGCTGCCGGCGCTCATCGACGCCGTCGCGCGCCGCGTCGAAAAAGACGATTACAAGGGCTTGCGCGCGCTGACCGCCGGCGGCGGTTTCAGCGGTCCAGGCGGCTTCGGCATCAGTCAGGGGATGTACAACGCCATCGCCTGCAATGACGGCTGGGTGCTCTACCTGAAAGAGGCCGTGGCGCAGGACCAGCGCGAGAACCCCGAGCTTGCAAGCATTTTCGGCGACCCGGCGCTGATCGACGAACAGGCCGCCCTTTGCAAACGCTATGGGATGGCGCCGCGCGATCAGGCCCAGTTCAAAACTGTCGTCACCGACATTCCCGCCATCATCGCCAACGGCCAGATGGATCCGATCACGCCGCCGCCGCTCGCACAGATGATCGTGCCGGGGTTCTCGCGCGGGACGTATGTCGAGTTTCCCTATTCGGGCCACGGCCCGACGCGGTCGGTGAAATGCGCCGGTGATTTCCTGACGAAATTTTTCGACGCGCCCGAGGCGGAAGTCGACCGGACCTGCCCCGACAGCCTCACGGCCCCGAAATTCTCCGGCAGGCTCTATCGGACTGACGCCCTTCTCAACATCGCGTCGAAGTTTGCCGAGGATGCGAAGAAGCTCGCGGCGCCGGCGCTGATGCTCGTCTTTTCCGCGCTTGGTCTCATCGTCGGTTTTGTCGTGCTGACGCTTTCGCCTGTCGCCCGGATCATCAACCGCGATATTGCAGCGCCGACCTTTGGCGCCCGCCCGCTCGGCTGGCTGACCGCACTCCTCGGCGTCCTGTCAATCGGCGGCCTTGGCGCAGCGATCGGCATGACCATGGACGCGAACGAAATGCTGGTCCTTGGCGGTCTCGTCGGCTGGGCGCGCTGGTTCGTGCTCGCCGGTTATGCCACTGGCCTTGCCGGGCTCGCCGTCATCGCGCTGACGGTTCGGGCGAGGCTGCAGCGGGATTTGCCGATCGGCACCCTTCTGGGGCTCCTCCTGACCGGCGCCGCCGGACTGGCGCTTGCGACGTTCCTGGCCATTAATGGGATGGCGCCCATTTAGGACTCGCTGCTACCGGAATCGCGACTTGAACGAATATTGCAAAGCCGGCGCTAGGTCCGCTAGCTGTTCGCGATAATACGGACCGCTCGGCGCAAGGGCGGCCGCCGCCCTTTTGGGAGAGTTGCATCGATGGCGACGGTCGATTCGGACAGTGTTGCAAGGCGCGGCGGATTGCCGGTCAATCCCCGTCTCGCCGCGCTTGGCGTTTCCGTTGCCGCGCTAGGTGTTCTTTTTTGGGAGGCTGCCGGCAATCTTTGGTTCCGCTGGGGCCAGCAGCAGGAACTTTCCCATAGTTACTTCATCCCGCTCGTTTCGATTTACCTTGTCTGGCTCAATCGGGAGACGGTGACGAAAAGCATCGGCAGTCCGTCTTTCGCAGGCGTCTTGATCATCGGCGCGGCGATCGCGCTCCTGCTTCTCGGGCAGCTGACCAGCATCTTCCTGTTCCAGCATCTGGGGCTTGTCGTCGCAATCGCGGGACTTGTCGCCGGCTTCGGTGGCCTGTCGCTGCTGCGCACAGTCGCGGCGCCGGTTGCGTTTCTGTTTTTCGCAGTGCCGCCGCCCTATTGGGTCATCACAGTCCTGTCGTTCAACTTCCAGCAGATTTCCTCGGTCGTCGGCGTCTTCATGGTCGAGTTGATGGGAATTCCAGTCCATCTCTCCGGCAACATTATCGACCTTGGCGAATATCGGCTCCAAGTCGCCGAAGCGTGCAGCGGCCTTCGCTATCTCTTTCCGTTCCTGAGCCTCGGCGTTATGGCCGCCTATATGTATCGCGGGCCGCTTTGGCAGCGTCTTGCGATTGTCGCCGCGACGATCCCCATTACGATCTTTATGAACAGCTTCCGCATCGCGGCGACGGCGGCGCTCGTTCAGGCCTATGGGACTGAACATGCGGAGGGCGCGCTCCATTTCTTCGAAGGCTGGGTCGTTTTCCTGTTCTGCCTCGCCGCGCTCTTCGGCCTCATCGCGATTTTTGCGCGCACCACGAAGCCGCCGGTCAATCCGCTCGATGCGCTGACGACGCCGGATCTGCCGCTGACGACGCCGCGCGCGACAAAAACGGGTCTCCTGCCTGTCGCCGGCGCAGCGCTCGCGCTCGTGGCGGCGGGCTACGGCCTTTCACGGGCTGCAACAGTCGATTCGCTCATCATTCCCGACCGGAAGGATTTCGACGGCGTCTACGCTGAGTTCGACGACGGCTGGTCAAAGGAGATCCGTCCGATTGATCCGACAATCGCAGAGGTCCTCGGCGCCGATGATTCGATCGTCATCAATCTGCGCTCGCCGGAAGGCGAGCTTTACAATCTCTACATGGCCTATCTCGACGCGCAGCGTGACGGGCGCTCGTGGCATAGCCCGCGCCAGTGCATTCCGGGCGGCGGCTGGAAGATAATCCGTCACACGATCGAGAAGACGAAGACAGCCGCAGGCAGGACCTTCCCATATAACCGAATGGTCATCGAGAACGGCGACAACCGGCAGCTCGTCTACTATTGGTACGACCAGCGGGGCCGCAAGGTCGCGAACGAGTTCGTCATGAAGTTCTGGCTGATCGTCGACGCGGTGACTAGGAAGCGCTCCGACGGCGCGATGGTGCGCCTGATCGCGCCGATCACCGATTCGATGACGATTGAGGACGGCGACGCGAGGCTGCAGGCGATGCAGGCGCGAATCGAGAAATTCCTGCCGGCCTATGTGCCGGACTGACGCGCCGGTTTCTGCAGGCTTCGCATGCGCGTTCTGATCGTCGCCGGCAATATTTCGGCGCGGATGGGCGGCGAGGCCGTGCTTCCGCTGCACTATATCCGTGAACTGACTAAGCTCGGCGTCGAGGTTCACGCGCTGACGCATGAGCGCGTTCGCGCCGAGCTCGAGGCGCACCCGCTCTGGCGCGCCGACCGGTTCCATTTCATCGCCGATTCCGCGCCGGAGAAGGCGATCCACGCGCTCGGCAAGCGGGCCCCGGGGGCGCTACGCGAAACTTTGTTCCTGAGCGCCGTCGGCGTCGTCACGCAAAGCCGGCTCGCTGCGAGTGCGCGCGGCCTTGCGCGCGACATCGGCGCAGATGTCATCCACCAGCCGATTCCGGTGTCGCCAGCCTTTCCCTCCTTCCTCTCGAACATGCCGGCTCCGGTCGTCATCGGACCGATGAACGGCGGCATGGACTATCCGCCGGCGTTCCGAAAGGATTATTCCCAAGGATCGGCCGGTGTCGTCGCCCTTGCGCGCACGCTGGCGGGTGTCGGCAACGCGGTTGCGCCTGGCAAGCGTAAGGCCGCGGCGCTGCTTGTCGCCAATCAGCGCACGCTCGATGCGCTTCCGGCGGGCGTCGATCGAAAGCGCGCCGTGACGCTCGTCGAGAACGGCGTCGATCTCGCGCTCTGGGACCGGCCGGCGCAGGAAAAGCCGTCGCCGCCGGTATTTGCATTCGTCGGCCGGCTTGTCTGGTGGAAGGCGGTGGAGCTCCTGATCGAGGCCATGGAGCGCACGCCGATGGCGCAACTGCGCATCATCGGCGACGGGCCGGAACGCGCGCGTCTTGAAGCGGCGGCGGCGCGAAGCAGTGCGGCCGATCGCATCCAGTTCGAAGGATTTCGTCCGCAGGCGGAGATTGCAGAGGCGCTCTCGGCGTCGACCGCGCTCGTCCTGCCGTCGCTGCGCGAATGCGGCGGCGCCGTGATTCTGGAAGCGTTCGCTTGCGGCACGCCGGCGATCGCAACGCGCTGGGGCGGGCCGGAGGACTACGTCACGCCGGACACGGGCTTCCTTGTCGAGCCCTCGGGACGCGAACCTTTCATCGCTGGGCTCGCCGGGGCGATGAACGCGCTCGCCGCAGACCCCTCCCGTGCTCGGTCGATGGGCGTCGCAGCGCGCAATCGGGTAGCGGCGGACTTCACCTGGGCAGCGAAGGCGCGGCGCATGGTCGAAATCTACGAGAGCATCCAGCGTCCTGCGGACTGACCGGCGTCGCTGCCGCCAAAACCCGCTATTCCTCGTTCGCTTCTTCGAGCGCCTCGTCTTTTTCTTTATCGGCATCGAGTTTCAGGACGCCAATACGGTCGGAATAAAGGGCATCCCGCGAACCGTCGGGGACGGCCTTGACAATGACGCCGCCCATATCCGCCTTGCGCCGTACACGGATAGAAGCGGTGGCTTTGCCGTCCGCGTTGGCGGTCGCGCGCGCGACTTCACGGTTCGCCGACTGGGCGCTCTCACCGATATAGAAGGTGACTTCCTGGCCCGGCCGCGCCGGCGCCGTCACGTTGAGCTTATCGCCTGCGCGGACCGCCGGCTTGTCGACGACGAGGTAAGCCTCGGCCGGCGTCCCAGGGTCGCGACCGGCGAACGGCCGCGTCGGACGCAGGGTATAGGGCGCGTGCGGCACGTCGCCGCCGACGGCTGCGGAAGCGCCCGGACGATTAGGCGCCCAGCCCTGCCAGGCGGTGTCCTGGGGCGCCGAGTAGGGCGCAGCTGCATAGGCGGAAGAGGGCTCCGACACCGGCTTCTGGAGCAATTGTCCCGGCGTCAGTGTCGTCCATGAGACGTCCGGATTGGAATTCGCCAGCGCGCTCGCCGAGACGTTGAGCCGGTAGGCGATCGTATCGAGCGAGTCGCCCTCCTTGACTTCGTAAAGGCCCGCGAGCGCGTCGGCCGCCGCGAAGGTCCCCGACGGCCTGACCTTTCCGCCTGGAATCTCGACAGTGACGACGCGCTCCGCATACGAAATGTTCTTGATGTCGGGATTGTAGGCGACGAGCGTTTCAAGCGGAACGTCGCAAAGGTCGGCGATGTCGATCAGTGTTTCCGTCGCAGCAGGCTCGACGAAGCGCTCGCAGCGGCCGTCAAGCGCCTCGGCCTCGGCGCGGGTGTAAAGCTTGTGCGCTCGCCGCGCCCCCTCGATGCCCTCATAGGAGACGAGTTCTAACGGCGTGCCGTTCGACGATCGCTGCGCCGGCGGAAACTCGGTCGCGCGGATATCGGCAGCGTAAAGCTGCTCTGCGCCGGTGTAGACGGCGGCGGCGTAGGGATCGCGTCCGGCCTCGTAGGACGTCGCGCAGGCCGACAGGGCGGAAGCGCCGGCGGCCGTCAACAAAATCGTTCTAACCATAAAGGCTCCCCTGAACGCCGGCGAACGAACCCCGGTTCGTAAGCGCCATGCCCCGGCTAATTGCCACGCGCCCGGGATGAGCGCCGCGACTATCCTTCACTGGACGCTCATCTTAACCATTTTTTCGTCCTCCGCACCGTGTCCTGATGGCCACAGAACCCTCGCCCCGCCCGAGATTGCCGAGGTGGCACTACAAGTGTAGCGTCAGCCGCAGTCAGTTTCGGGAGGTTCCATGCGAATCCTGTTTTTTGCAGCCATTGCCGCGCTTGTGCCCGGCCTCGCCGTCGCGGCGTCCTTCGATATCAGCCTGGATGACGTCAACGGCGAGCGGGTCCTCGTCATCGCCCGCTCGGGCGGAGGGGCCGCCGCCGTCGCGGCCGGCGGAGAGGACCTGAAAGTGCTTGGCGGCGAAGAAGCCGAGCGCGCCATCGCGTCGCTCACCAAAGTCGATGCGCCCGGCGCCACCGAAGGCAAGCGCAAGAAGCAGAAGATCGTCATCCACAAGCTCGACATCGACGAAGACAACGCCCTCGAAGAGCGCGAGATCCGAATCGTCCGCAAGGAGGGCGATAAACGCCGAGAGGAAGAACTGCTTGAAGGAGAAGAGGCGTTCCTGATCGAGGGAGCGCCGGAGGCCGCTTCCGTTGAGCGGCGCATCATCCGGATGAAGGGCGTCGATGAAGCCCGCGCGATCAAGTTCATCGACGAGACAAAAGGGCTCGACGCCGGCGAGCGCGCGGAAATGAAAGCCGCGGCCGGAATTTGAGCGCCGGGCCGATCGGCCCTCGCAGAACTTGCCGATGAGTAATGCGCGGCGAAGTCCGCGCCGCGAAGCCGCCACGTTCCGGCCCCAGCCGGGCCATGCTAAGCGCCTCGAAAGCAGCATTCCTGGAGTGACACGCGGTGAGCGTGCCTGAAAAAGACGAAGGCGGTCGGGCATCTGGCGACGATGCGTTGCGGGCCGATCTCGCGGCCGACTTTCACGCCGCTGCGGAAGACCTGAAGGCGCATATCAACTCGCTGCCGAAAACGGCCGCGGCGGTCTTGCCGGCGCCGCGCCGCGTGGAGGCGCGCCGCCTGCCGGCGCCGGCCGTTATTCCATCGCTGGAGCCAGGAGCGGCGGCTTTGGATGAACTGCCCGACGCCCCAGCCGCGAGCAGCGAGCGATCTGGCGCTGGCGTTCCGACCGGACCGGCGGAACCGCCGATCATTGCTCATCGCTTGGGTGTCGCGCGCGACTCCGATGAGGTTGCCGGACTTGACACGGAGCCGGCGCCGCTTCGCGCGCGCCGTCGCCGAGAGGGCCGGGCAATCACGCGCATGGCGCACGAGGGCAACAAAGCCGTGGCGGGCGCAAGCTCAAGGTCCAGGCGCGGTCCACTGCTGCGCGAGTTCGCCTATCTCTGCGTTTCGGTCGGCATGGCCGGCGCGATTGCGGGGCTCGCGTTCGCCTTTCTCGTTGTCGCGCCGTGGCCCGACGAGGGCGCTGATCTCTGGGCCGTCAATCGCCTGCCCGCGATCGTCATCGAGGACAAGAACGGCGCCGAGATTGCGGCGCGCGGCGCGCGCTATGGCGAGGCCGTCGCAGTCAACGAATTGCCGCCTTATCTCGTCAAGGCGTTTCTCGCGACGGAGGACCGCCGCTTCTATGAGCATGGCGGCGTAGATTTTCGCGGCACGTTGCGTGCGCTGATCTCAAACTTGCGCTCGGGAGGACGATCCGAAGGCGGCTCGACCATCACGCAGCAGCTCGCGCGCAATCTCTTCCTCGACTTTGAAAAGACCTACACCCGCAAGGCAAAGGAGGCGATGCTCGCTTTCTGGCTGGAGGGGCGCTACTCGAAGGACGAGATCCTTTCGCTTTACTTGAACCGGATCTATTTCGGCGCCGGCGCCTATGGCGTCGAAAGCGCATCAAAGACCTATTTCGGCAAATCAGCGCGCGACGTGACGCTCGCCGAGGCGGCCGTGCTCGCCGGCCTGCCAAAATCGCCCTCGACCCTCGCCCCGACGCTCAACCCGCTCGGCGCGCAAGATCGCGCCGCCGACGTCATCGCCAACCTGCGTGAAACCGGCGACATCACAGAATTTGAAGCCCGTGAAGCGCTGGCCCGGCCTGCTTCCGTCGCCGCCGGCTCGCAGAACACAAGCGTCGGCTGGTTTTTCGACTATGTCGCCGAGCAAGCACGCGCGATCGCAGGGCCCTCGCATTATGACATAGTCGTCAGGACGACCCTCGACCAGAAGCTTCAGCGCGACGCCGAGGCGGCTGTCAAAAGCGTGCTGACGGTCGAGGCGAAAGTGAACGGCGCGCTGCAGGCGGCGTTGATCGCCTACGACAATGACGGCGCCTTGCGTGCGATGGTCGGCGGGCGAAGCTATCTCGAAAGCCAGTTCAATCGCGCGACCCAGGCCAAGCGCCAGCCGGGGTCGGCGTTCAAACCCGTCGTCTATGCGGCCGGTTTTGAAAATGGTCTGACGCCGCAGTCGCGGCTCGTCGACGAGCCGATCAACATCTCCGGCTGGAAGCCCGAAAATTACGACAAGACCTACCGCGGGTCGATGCGTGTCAGCGAGGCCGTGGCGCGCTCGATCAACACGATCGCAGTTCAGGTTTCGGAACGCGTCGGCCGCAAGAAGGTCATCGAAATGGCGCGCCGTCTCGGCATGTCATCACCAATTCCGCAGGCGGAGGCGGGCATCGCGCTCGGCGGCTTTTCGGCGAGCCTTGAAGAACTGACGGCGGCGTATCTTCCATTCGCTGCTGGCGGTCTCGGCGTCAGGCCCTATGCAATTGAGGAAATCGCCGACGGGCGGGGCGCTGTGCTCTACACCCGCAATCCGCGTGCGCCGTCGTCCGTCATCGACAAAAAGGTCGCCGGGAACATCACCCATGTGCTTTATCAGGTGATGACGACCGGCACCGGGCGGCGCGCAGGCCTTGGAAACCGGCAGGCGGCCGGCAAGACAGGTACGACCAATGATTGGCGTGACGCCTGGTTCATCGGCTACACGGCGCAGATGACGGCGGGCGTGTGGGTCGGCAATGACGATTTCCAGCCGATGAACAAGGTGACAGGCGGCACGCTGCCCGCCTCCATCTGGAAAGCGTTCATGACGGCCGCGCACCAGGACCTGCCGAGGAAGCCGCTCGACGGCGCCTATCCGGCGACCACCTATTCCGAAGGCGGCCGGCTTCTTTCCCTCTATCGCGATGTGCTCGAGGCGTTCCGTGAGGTCCGGCGCGACGGGGATTAGAGAGCCGCGCAAAAAAGCCAATCCCGGGTTCTTTTCATTGGCGGCGCGAAAACAAAGGGCCGGAACGGCGGGCGATTCCCTTTAATCGCCAGCCGTCCTCATCCGCCGCGCCGCCCCCAAAACGCCGTTTCCTCAACACATTATGAACCGGTCTAACGGATACTCCCTCTTGGTGGCGTTTCAGCGGGGAGCGCATGCGCGGCGACGAAGCAAGGAATAAATCAGGCCTTCATGCCTTCCTGAAGGATCCGATCGCGGCGCGCGCCGACGACGGGCCTGCAGTGGCGCCGCGCGGCGACTATGACATCGACGCGTGCGACGCCGGCGTGGGGCTCTGCAATTGCGCGACGAAGAACCGTTTCACGCTGTCGTTCGACGCCTATCTACAGCACTTGAGCGAAGGGCGCATCGCGCTCGCGGGGTGACGCCGGTTCAGACCCGCTCGCGCGTCTTCAGGAATTTGACCTTCGGATTTTTCTGTTCGGCGTAGCCCGCCTCCCATGCCGAGCGCGCGAAATAGACGGGCGAACCATAGCGGTCATGCGCTATCGCCGTTCCATTGAGCGCGATGAACGACTTGACGGCCTCGGGCTCGCCGCCAAGCCAGCGGACCGCATCGAAGCCGCAGGGCTCCATCGCCGCGGCCACGCCGTATTCGGCCTTAAGCCGCTCCTCGATCACGTCAAGCTGCAACGCGCCGACGACGCCGACATAGAAATCGCCGCCGATCGTCGGGGTGAACACCTGCGCGGCGCCTTCCTCGGCGAGGGCGGTCATCGCGCGCTTCATCTGCTTTGATTTCATCGGATCGTCGAGCCTGACGCGGCGGATGATTTCAGGCGCGAAGTCGGGAAGGCCGGTGAACCTGATTCCGTCGCGCTCCGACAACGTGTCGCCGACGCCGAGCGCCCCGTGGTTCGGTATGCCGACGATGTCGCCGGCGACCGCTTCTTCGGCGAGGTTGCGATCCTGCGCCAGGAAGAAAATCGGGTTGTTGACGGCGAGCAGCTTTTCCGTGCGCGAGACCTTCAGCTTCATCCCGCGCCGGAATTCGCCGGAACACAGTCGAACGAAGGCGATGCGGTCACGGTGGTTGGGGTCCATGTTCGCCTGAACCTTGAAAACGAATCCTGAAACGTCGTGCGCGTCCGGCGCGATCACCTCGTCCCCCGCATTTTGCGCGCGCGGCGGCGGCGCGAAACGAGCGATGTCGCGCAGGAGTTCGGCGACGGAGAATTCCTTCAGCGCGCTGCCGAAATAGATCGGCGTCAAGGCGCCGTGGCGATAGCTCTCGATGTCGAACGGCCCATAGCCCTCGCGGGAAAGCGCCATCGCCTCGCGCGCCTCGTTCGCGATATCCCCGGCGAGCGCATCGAATTGCGGATCGTCGGGACCTGAAAGATCAAGAGTACGCCCGAATTTTCCGCCGTCGCCTTCGAGCAATAACCGGTTTTCCGCCATGTCGTAGCAGCCCCTGAAGCGGCCGCCGGTCCCAACGGGGAAGACGCGCGGGCTGACGTCGAGCGCCAGCTGGTCGGCGATCTCATCGATCAGGTCGAACGGATCGCGCCCTTCGCGATCGACCTTGTTGATGAAGGTCATGATCGGAATGTCGCGCAGGCGGCAGACTTCGAAGAGCTTTCTCGTCTGGCTCTCGATGCCCTTCGCGGCGTCGATCACCATCACCGCGCTGTCGACGGCGGTGAGCGTCCGGTAGGTGTCCTCAGAGAAGTCCTCGTGGCCTGGCGTGTCCAGGAGATTGAACACGCAGCCCGCGTGTTCGAAAGTCATCGCCGAGGTTGTGACCGAGATGCCGCGCTTCTGCTCGATCGCGAGCCAGTCGGAACGCGCGCGCCGGCGGTCGCCGCGCGCCTTCACCTCGCCGGCGAGCCGGATCGCGCCGCTGAACAGCAGGAGCTTTTCAGTCAGCGTCGTCTTGCCGGCGTCTGGGTGCGAGATGATCGCGAAGGTGCGGCGATTGAGATAGGTCGATGTCATTCGGATGGGGCGCGTCTTGCAAAGGCGCGCTCCTTCGCGGGTTTATCCGCGCCCGTCAAGCAAATCGAGCGAGCGACAGGAATTTGAAATGCTGCGGAGTCTCGCCATCGAGCGTCATGGTGGCGAGCGCTTCGCCAAGCACCGGCGAGAACTTGAACCCGTGGCCTGATAGACCGGCCGCGAAGACGACGCGGTCCGACAGGGGATGTCGGTCGATCATGAAATGGTGGTCCGGCGAAATCTCGTAGAGGCAGCGCTGGTAAGCGCCGGGCCGGCCGGCCAGCGCCGGGATGCGCTGCGCCAGAAACGCGTCGATCGCCTCCGCTTCTCCGGGCTCGGGCTCGTCGCTGCGCTGTTCGGGCCGCGCGATCGGCGCGCCGCCGGAATGCTCTGCGACCTTCACCCCGGCGCCGTCGATCGCCGGGAAGCCATAAAAGAAGCGGCCGTCTTCCTCCTCGACGGCGAAACATGCGAACCGCCCAAGCGCGAAATCATCCGTCTGCGGACGGCGCCAGAAAAGCGTACGCGGCCAAGGCTTCACGTTGGCGACTGGAAGATTCAGCAGATCGTTCGCCCACGCGCCGGCGGTGATGACAACGCGATCAAACTTTTCAGCGCCGGCCGCAGTCTCTACGACCACGCCTTCGGGCGTCGGCGACCATCCAGCTATCGGGGTTTCGGGGCGAAGGCTCGCGCCCGCCTCTTTTGCAAAGCGGATTTGGTGCGTGACGGTCGCGCCCGCCATCACGAAGCCGGCCTCGCGCTCGAACCACGCGGTGAAATGCGACGGCAGCTTCAATTGCGGGTGGTCGCGGGCGATTTCGGCGGCGCTGAGTTGGGGGACCGGCAGGGAATGATCGGAAACGGCCTTGGCGAGCCCGCGCATGAACTCGCCCTCGGGGGGGCCGGCCTCGAGAACGCCCGTCTGATGGAACAACGTCTCGCCCGCCTCTTTTTCAAGCGCCTTCCACATCGTGAAGGCTCGCTTAAGGATCGGCACGTAATCGGGGTGCTCGAAATAGGCGATGCGGAAGAGCCGGGTCGCGCCATGCGAGGAGCCGCGATCATGTCCGAAGGCGTACTGGTCAAAGAGCGTCACGCGCGCGCCGCGCCGGGCAAGATGCATTGCCGCAGCCGAGCCCGCCATGCCTGCGCCAATGACGGCGACCGACGGGCCGGATGGTGGTTTGGAGGGGGTTTTCACGTCCGTTCTTTCGCAGGCTGCGAGGGCGGCGGCAGCCGCCGCGCCAGCAAGAACCGACCTGCGGTCCGGCGACGTCGAAACGGTCATGGCTGCCCTCTGCTCGCTGACAGGACCTCTTCCCACGATCCGAGGAATTTGGCGAGCATCGCCGCTCGTTTGCGCTTGCCGGTCTTGAAGAAGGCTCAAGCAGCCCCAAATGCATCGCGGGAACGCTCTCCTGGTCGCGGATGCGCTCCCTCGATGGTTGATCAACCGTAAACGCTGGCGGGCAAAGCGCCTTTGATCCGCCGCGGACGGCTTGTCGTACCTTTATCGGGGAAGAGTGATCTCATGGCCGCCGCCGCACCAGACCAGTTCAAGGTCTCGACGATTTTCGCGATCCTTGTCCGGCTCCTCGGGCCGGAACGTGACTTCTATATTCTGGCGCTGCTTTATGGCGTCGGCATCAGCCTTTTGTCGCTGGCGACGCCGATTTCCGTGCAGATGCTGATCAACACCGTCGCGAATACGGCCCTTGCGACGCCGCTTGTGGTGCTTTCGGGCACGCTGTTCGCGCTCCTCCTCGTCTCCGGGCTCCTCAACGCCCTGCGCATCCATCTGATGGAGATTTTCGCGCGGCGCTTCTACGCGCGCATGGTGGCCGAAATCGCGCTCCGTGCGATCTATGCGCGCAACCCGTTTTTCGTCGATGAGGGAAGGGGGCCCCTGTTCAATCGCTATTTCGATATCGTCATCGTCCAGAAGATGGTGCCGGCGCTGCTTGTCGGCGGGTTCACGCTCGTGCTTCAGGCGGTCGTCGGCTTCGTGCTGGTTTCATTCTATCATCCGCTGTTCCTCGCCTTCAACGCCGTGATTGTCGCGCTGATCTGGGCGGTCTGGCTGTTTTGGGGCAAGCGGGCGATTGCAAGCGCGATCGACCTCTCGCACCAGAAGCACCTGACGGCGGCGTGGATCGAAAATCTTGCGGCGTCTAACGGCTTTTTCAAATCCGAACGCCATATCGACTACGCGCTTCGCCGGACCGACGCGGAAACGCGCGCTTATGTTGACGAGCATCGTCGGCATTTCCGGCATTATTTCGCCCAGACGCTTTGTTTCTTCCTGATCTACGCCGGCGCAAGCGCGGTGCTGCTCGGGCTTGGCGGATGGCTGGTGATCGAGGGGCAGTTATCGCTCGGCCAGCTCGTCGCCGCCGAACTGGTGCTCTCTGCGGTGTTTTACGGCGTCGCCCAGCTCGGGCCATATATGGCCTATTTCTACGACCTCTGCGGCGCACTCGAGGAACTGTCGCGCTTCTTCGATGTCGAGCTCGAAGCGCCGGCGGCCAAGAGCGCGTTCGTGTGCCCGGACGCCTCGCTCGAATTTCATGAGGTCAAGGGTGAGGCGCGCGGCGTGCCTGTGACGCTCAATTTCCGCATCGAGAGCGGTTCGACGGTGATGGCGGCGTCCTCGACGCACGGGCTCCAGCGACTCGTGACGACGCTTATGAAGCGCCAGCAGGATCCCCAGAGCGGCTTCATCACCGTCGGCGGATCCGACATTGTGGAAGCGGAGCCGCATGCGCTCCACCAGCAGATCGTGCTGCTCGACCGGCCGACCGTCATCGCCATGACGATACGGGAGTTTTTGCAGCTAGCCGGCGACGACATCTCTTCGGCGCAAGTTATTCATGCGGTGCGCATCGTTGGGCTGGAGCCAGTGGTTTCGCGCTTTGAAAAGGGCCTCGACACGCCCATCAACCTGACGGGCTGGCCGCTGTCGATCACCGAGACGATGCTCCTGAAGCTCGCCGCCGCCATTCTCGCTGAACCGCGCGTCCTCATCTTGAACCAGCTTTACGATCTCGTTCCGGAAGAAACGATGATCCGCGTCCTTCATCATCTGAAGACCGACAAATCGAAAACAGTCATCTATTTCACCCGGCGCCAGCGCGACATCGGCTGCGACACCTTCATCTACCTTGACCATCATCGCCAGCACGTCTTCACCTCGTTCGAGACGTTCAACGCCGTCGTTTATGAACCGCGGCGCCAGCCGACTCCTGGCGGCCCGTCGAAGCCCGTCACAGTGATCGGGAGCGCTTGAACCATGGCGCATCTTGACCATCATTACCCCGTCTTCAGGACGCTGCAGTCGGTCAAGACGCCGCGCATCATGCGCGCGGTCGGCGCGCTGTTGACGGCCGGCGTCGCCGCCGTCGTCGCCTTTCTGTCGTTCATGCCGTGGGTGCAGACGACTGCGGGGTCGGGCGTCGTCACGGCGCTCAACCCAAACGACCGGCTGCAACAGATCAACGCGCTCGTCTCGGGTCGCATCGACGAATGGTATGTGCGCGATGGAAGCATCGTGAAGGCCGGTGATCCGATCCTGAAGATCGCTGACAACGATCCGCGTTTGATCGAACGGCTTGAAGCAGAGCGCGGGCAGGTCATCGCCAAAAAGGACGCAGCGCTCGCTGCGCTCGCGACCGCCGAGATCGACCTCCGGCGGATGCAGGACCTTTACGGCAAAGGCCTCGCTGCGCGCCGCGAGTTCGAGCAGGCGCAGATCGCGGTGCAAAATCTGCGCGGGCGCGTCGCCGAGGTCGAGGGCGAGCTCAACCGCGCTGAGGTCAACCTGACGCGCCAGTCGGCGCAGATTGTGCGCGCGCCGCGTGACGGCGTCATCCTGCGCGTCAACGCCGGAGACGTCGCGACCTTCGTAGAGGCTGGCCGCGAAGTGGCGAGCTTCGTGCCGACCGGCATAGAGCGCGCCGTGGAAATCTATATCGATGGACGGGACGTCGCGCTCGTGAAGCCCGGCGCGAAGGCGCGCCTCCAGTTCGAGGGCTGGCCGGCGGTGCAATTCAGCGGCTGGCCGTCGGTCGCCGTCGGCACTTTCGCGGCCGAAGTCGTAGCGGTCGATCCCTCCGCCGACGCTTCGGGCCGGTTTCGTGTGCTGCTGGTCGAGCGCGTTGACGACGTCAATCCGGAAAGCCGGTGGCCGGACGAGCAGTTTGTCCGGTTCGGCGCGACCGCGCGCGGCTGGATCCTTCTTGATACCGTGTCTGTCGGGTACGAGCTCTGGCGCCAGCTCAATAACTTTCCGCCGTCGATGCCGGCTGCCAATGGAAGCGGTTCGGGCGCATGATGCACCGCATGCTCTCAGCGATCGCCGCCGCCTTCTTCGCCGAAGTCGCGGCGGCGCAGGAGTTCTTGAAGCCGGAGGACGTGCTCGCGTCCTCCGCGGCGCACTTTCCCGAGATCCTCGAAGGGCTCGCCAATCGCCGCGCCGTCGTCAGCGGCGCCCTTGAGGCGCGCGGCGCCTTCGATCTCGTGTTCGAGAGCGAGGGCAAGCAATACGCGTCAGGATTTTACAACGGCCGCGAAGTAGGCGCACGCCTGCGGCAGGAAATCGCTCCGCTCGGCGCGAGCATCTACGGCGGTTATCGCGTTTCGGACGGGACCTTTCCGATCTATGAGGACGCTCGCTTTACGAATGCCGGCGGCGAGCTGAAAGTCGGCGTTGTATTCTCGCTGTTGCGCGACCGGGACATCGACGAGCGGCGCTTTCGGGTCGCTGACGCCGCGCTCGCCCTCGAACAGGCCGATCTCGAACTCCTCCTGACGCAGGTCGGCGTCCAGCACCGGGCGCTCACCGCCTATTGGCGCTGGGTCGCCGCGGGCCGCCAACTCGCCGTTTACGAAGAACTTCTCGCGATTGCGCGAGATCGGCAGAAGGGACTCGAGGAGCAGGTGCGCTCTGGCGCCCGAGCGCAAATTTTCCTCACCGAGAATCTCCAGAACATCGCCCGCCGTCAGCGCCTTGCGACCGAGGCGGAGCGGGACTTTCTTGCGGCGACGAACGAGCTTTCCTTTTACTATCGCGGCGCCGGCGGCGAACCCGTCTCGCCGTCGCGCGGCGCGCTGCCGCCAGCACAGATGCTGACGGCCCGCCCGCCGGCCCCGGGCGTCGGCGCCGATCTTCCCGCGATCATTGCCGCGCGGCCCGATCTCCGCGCGCTCGGCGTCGCCTTGCAGCGCGCCGAACGCCGCATCGCGCTCAACCGAAACGCGCTCTTGCCTCGCCTCGAGGCGATGGCGGAGGTCTCGACCGATCTCGGGGCCGTGGCCGAAGGCGGCTCCTCGCGCGATTCGACGGATGCGGTCGTCGGGCTCAAATTCAGCGTGCCGATCCAGCGCCGCGAGGCCGCGGGGCGGCTCCGACGGGCCGAAGCGGAGAGGGAAGCCCTTGAACAGCGTCGGCGGCGCGCCGAGGAGCGACTCGAAATCGACCTGCGTAATATTTTGCTGGATCTCCAGACCTCCGCGACGCTCCTCGGCGTCGCCGCTCAGGAGGTCGACCAGTCCGAGACGATGCAGCGCGCCGAGCGTGAACGCTTCGGCAGCGGGGCAAGCGATTTCTTCCTCGTCAACATCCGCGAGGAAACGGCCGCCGACGCCCGCATAAGGTTTTATCTCGCCGCGCTTGAGGCGCGCATCGCCGGGGCCAACTACAGCGCCATCGCGCTCGATCTCGGCGCGCTGGCGCTTGATGAAACGCCCGGCCGGTGAGAAGCCGAAAACGGCGCTGCAACCGCCGCACGAATTTGACCATGATTGGTTCAACTTATTGATTTCTTGACTTTGAAGGGGGGAGCCTGATAGGCATGACGAGTCGCGCTTGGGCGTTCGCCCCGGCGCGATTTTTGTTTCTGGCCGCCTGGACAGGGGCGGCGCTGTTTGAAAGGCTGGGCGTTTTACCTGGAGCAGTCGGCATCCTTCGGCGTCTCAATGCATGTGAAGGCGCCGCCGGCGCTGCGCATTTCGGGTCTCCCGTCGCGCGCCTACGGGCGCTCCTGCGACTTTGAAAAGGCGCCCTTCAAACATCACGAAGGGCGCCCTTTGGGTTGGAGCCCGCGGAGATCAACGGATTTTCGCAACCTCGCCTGGGCGAAAGGCGCCTTTTCGAGGTCTTGCCACAGAGCGGCGGGTTGCATTCAATCCGCCGCCCGACCGGAGAGCCGATGATGCGCATTGCCGTCCTTTCTTTCCTTGCTCTCGCCGCCTGCGCGCCGCGGGCCGAGCCGTCCGCCCCCTGCTGTACGGCGACAATCACCGTCCTTGCGCCGGAGGGCGCGCCAACGGTCTACCTCGCCGGCAGTCTGCCGGAACTCGGACCCTGGCGGCCCGACGGGATCACGATGGCAGGCGCGGGCCGGGAGCGAACGGCGAAAGTGACCGCTCCAGCCGGAACGGTCCTGGAATACAAATTCACCCTCGGAAACTGGGACCGCGAAGCGCTCGGACCTTCGGGCATGGTGATGGCGAATTTCAGGCTTGTGATGGAGAAGAACGTCGCCGTCCGACATGAGATCGCAGACTTCAAGAAAGACGTGAAGGAATACATCGCCGACTGGCGCGGCTCAGGCGTCAAGGGAACGCTGGTCTACTGGACCGATGTTCCTTCCGATTTTCTCGGCCCGGCGCGCAACGTTACGATTTGGCTGCCACCCGGTTATGATGAGGAGTCCGAGCGCCGGTACAGGACGCTCTATATGTCGGACGGCCAAAACCTCTTCGATCCGCGAATCGCCAACACGGGCGTCGACTGGGGCGTTGATGAGGCGGTAACAGCGCTTGTCGAGGAGGGCGTCATAGAGCCTGTCATCGTCGTCGGCGTCTGGTCGAGCGCCGAACGCGGTCAGGAATATTCGCCCTGGCATGGAGCGCCATCCTATGCGCGCTTCCTCATCGAGGAGCTGATGCCGCGCGTCAAGGCGAGCTTTCGGACGCTCGATGGTCCGGAAAACACGGCGCATATGGGCTCGTCGATGGGCGGGCTGTTGTCGTTCTACCTCGCGACAAAGCACCCCGAGGTTTTTGGCGCCTGCGGCTGCGTGTCGACGCATTTCCCGCTTTCCGAAGCGATCGTCGCGCAATATTTCCCAATGGCGCAGAGGCCCGAACAACCGGATCCGACGCCCTACATTTTCCGGGACATGGCCGCCGGTCTAAATATCCCGAAGGGTGTGCGGCTGTGGTTCGACTATGGCACGAAGGGCCTCGACGCCGATTATGCGGCGACCCATGAGGCCCTCCGCGGGGCCCTCCTTGACGAGGGGCTCGTCGAAGGCAGCGATTTTGTCATCCGCGCCTATAAGGGTGCAGATCACAACGAAACGTCGTGGCGTGCGCGCCTTAGGGACCCATTGCGCTTTCTTTACGGAAAGGGTTCATAAAAGCGGTATCGATTTCACGGGCTCGATGTGATGCGTTCGCTCCTTGCGCCGGTCGCCGCAACTCTTGTCCTCATTTCAACGCCGGCGGCGCCGCAAGAGCCGGCGCAGCCAGGGACACCCGTTCCCGCAGCGGGGGCGGACGCCACGGACGTAGTGCGGCTGAAGGATTTCGAGGCAGCGCTCGACGCCGCGTTTGCAACCGGCGATTTCGTCGGCCTCGCCGTCGCTGTCGTGAAGAATGGCGAGACGAAATTCCTCAAGACATGGGGCGTGGTTTCACTCGGCGGGACGCCCGTGACGCCCGACACGGTCTTCCGCGTCGGGTCGCTGTCGAAGGGGTTCACGGGCGCACTCGCCGGCCTCGCGATGACCGAGGGAAAATTGTCGCCGTCCGATCCCGTGACGCGGTTCGCCCCGACGTTCCGGCTATTAGGCGGCGCCGAGAATTCGCTCGAACTCGGCCATGTTCTCAGCCATCAGACCGGCCTGCCGCCGAACGCCTATGACAATCTCCTTGAAGCGGGGACGCCCGTCGCCGACATCTATCCCAAATATCGAAGCGTGAAGCCTGTCTGTCCGGTCGGCAAATGCTATTCTTACCAGAACATCGCCTTTGACGTGGCCGGCCTCGCCGTTTCCTCTGTCTACGGAGGGACTTATGAGGAGGTCCTGAAGCGCCGCCTGTTCAATCCGCTTGGAATGGATCGAGGGTCCGCCACCGAGGCGGGGCTCGTTTCATCCGGCGACTGGGCTCGCCCGCATGTGCGTGAGCGGGCGAAAGGTGAGGCGGAGGAATTCGGCCCTTGGCGTGAGGCCGCGATCAAGCCAATCTACTGGCGAGTGCCGGCGGCCGGCGGCGTCAACGCTTCCATCCGCGACATGGCCCAATGGTTGAAGGCGGTGACAGGTCACGCGCCATCGACGTTGCCGCCGGAAGCGCTAGCGCTCGTATTCACGCCGCGAATCAACACGCCAGCCGAAAACGCGCGCATGCGGAGCGTTTCGCCGCGGTTCAGGGCGTCGCAATACGCCTTTGGCTGGCGCCATTACGCCTATGAAGGCGAACCGCTGATCGCGCATTCAGGGACGGTCGAGGGCTACGGCGCGCAGATCGCGTTTTTGCCGGAACGCGACGTCGGCGTCGTCATTCTCTCAAACTCGCGCTCAAAGCGGTTGTGGCGTATCCTGCCGACCTTTCTCGACATTCAGCTTGGCCTAGCCCGCGAGGATTGGCTCGCTCTCGGCGACTCGACGGTTGCTGCGGCCGGCTCGAAATAGAGCGATTACTCCGCCGCGACGGCGGCGGGCTCGCGTTCCTGACCGACGCCGGCGCGTTTTGAAAAGCGCATGAACCCGTCATCGATCCTGCCATGGCGCAAGATGACGATGTCGCGGAAATAACTTTGCGGATTGCGCCACGGGTCGCGGTCGCCCTGTTTGGGCAGACGGTCAGCAGCGCGCAGGATGTAGCCGGAATTCAGGTTCAGGAACGGCTCTGGCTTAAGGCCTGGATCTTCATTGACCGGCGTCGCCATGTCGTAGCCGTTCTTGTCCATGAAATTGATGAGGCGGCAGACATAGTGCGAGATGAGGTCGGCGCGAAGCGTCCAAGAAGAGTTCGTATAGCCGAAAACGAACGCCAGGTTCGGGAGACCTGAACAGGCGAAACCGCGATAAGTGAAAGTCTCCCCGAGATTGACGGGTCGCCCATCGACTCTGGCCTTCGCGCCCCCCATCGCCTCGAGCGTAAGGCCCGTAGCCGTGACGATGATGTCCGCGGGGAGCGTCTTCCCCGATTTGAGGAGGATGCCGGACTCGACGAAACGTTCAATCTCGTCAGTTTCAACGGACGCCTTGCCGGCGCTGATGGCCCTGAAGAGGTCGCCGTCGGGCACGACGCACAGGCGCTGATCCCAAGGGTTGTAACGCGGCTTGAAATGCTTCTCGACGTCATACCCTTCGGGAAGCTGCTCGCGCACCATCTTCAACAGGTTCTCACCCGCTTTTTCCGGATTGGCGCGAATCATTTTGTACATAACTTGCTGGAAGACGATGCGCCACCAACGGACGAGCCGATATGCCAGCGAGCGCGGCAACACTTTCGCGAGCGCTTCCGCCGCGTTGCTATTCTGCGGCAGCGAATAGAACCAGCTTGGGCTTCGCTGCAGCATTGTGACGTACGCGGCACGGTCTGTCATCGAAGGGATCAGCGTCACCGCCGTCGCTCCGGAGCCGATGACCACGACTTGCTTCCCGGAATAATCAAAATTCTCCGGCCAGCGCTGCGGATGAATGATCTGGCCACGGAAGGCCGCGGCGCCCGGGAAATCCGGCGTGTAGCCTTCTGCATAGCGGTAGTACCCGGAGCACATCCAGAGAAAATCGCACGAGAATTGCTTATCTCCCGCAGGCGTCTTCGCCGTGACCGTCCACTGCGCGCTGCTCGAGTCGAACTCTATCGTTTCAACACGCGTCGAAAATCGGATCCGGCGGTCGACGCCGTACTGTCGCGCTGTCGCCTTCACATAGGATTTGATCGAGGGGCCGTCGGCGATGACCTTCGGCTCGCGCCAGGGATGGAAACCGTATCCGAGCGTGAACATGTCGCTATCGGAGCGTATGCCCGGATAGCGGAAAAGGTCCCAAGTGCCCCCCATCTCCTCGCGCGCCTCGAGGATCGTAAAGGTTTTGCCCGGACAATATTTCTGAAGGTGATGCGCGGCCCCAACGCCAGAAATGCCCGCGCCGACGATGATGACGTTAAAGTGTTCCATGGGGCTCACTGCCGTTCAGCAACCTTATAGATCGGATCGTTGGTAAACTCTATAGTTTACCTAATGCCGTCTTGCCAGAAGGTCCGGTTCGCGCGACGGCCACCTAATGCCCGACCCTTTCTGGGAGACCAAGTCCCTCAGGGACATGACCGACGCGGAGTGGGAATCGCTCTGCGACGGCTGTGGACGCTGCTGCATGGTGCTCCTCGAGGAGACTGCGACGGGCCGGCTCTATGAAACCAATGTCGCCTGCAAGCTCTTCGACGTCGCCCGCCGCCGCTGCACCAATTATGCGCAGCGCCAGAAGCTCGTGAAGGACTGCGTCAAGCTCAGTCCCGGCAATGCGGCCTCGCTGTCTTGGATGCCGGAGACGTGCGCCTATCGCCGGCTTGCGCGAGGCGAGGAGCTGCCGGACTGGCACCCGCTCATTTCGGGAACTCAGCGCAGCGTCGAAGAGGCCGGCGTCGCCGTAATGAAGGCCGTCAGTGAGCGGACGATTGATCCTGAGGACATCTGGGATCATGTCACCGCCGTGCGGCCAAAGCCGCGAAGGCGGCGCGTTCGCTGATGCGCGCACTTGACGCCGGCCCCGGCGCGCAGCCAGCCTTCCCCAGTCAATACTGATCTGGAACGCCCCTATGATAAGACTGACTTTGATCTTCTGCTTCTTGTTCACGACCTTGGCGTCGGCGCAATCGGTTCCCTGGCGCGCAGGATTCGGCCCCGATGCAGCGCCTGCGCTCACGATAAGGCCGGAGAGCTTCGAATATTGGCCCGGCGCGCGCTATGACGCTTCTATTCCGACGCTGCAGGACGTGGTGGGTCATCGCGTCGGCGAACGAATCACGCGCCCCGAGGACGCTGTGCGCTATCTTGGCGCGCTGCGGCGCGCCGCGCCGACACGGATGCGGCTTTTTGAGTATGCCAGAAGCTGGGAGAATCGACCGCTTCTTTACGCCGTTATCGGATCGGAAGCGGCCATTGCGCGCCTTGACGAGATCAGGAAGGACATCGCGCGCGTCAGCGATCCTTCGACCCCACTCGGTGATGCGCTCTCAAAATTGCCGGCGACGGTTTTTCTTTCCTATAGCGTCCACGGCAATGAAATTTCCGGTACGGACGCCGCATTGCAGACGGCCTACCATCTGCTCGCCGCGCGCGGCGACGCTACGGTCGACAAGATCGCGTCGGACGCGCTTGTCTTTATCGACCCGTCCCAGAATCCTGACGGCCGTGCGCGCTTCGTCCACAATTTCGAGGCCGCCGAGGGGCTGGAGAATTCAGGTTCGGCGGTTGCGGCCGAACGTAACGAACCCTGGCCTGCCGGGCGCACCAATCATTATCTGTTCGATATGAATCGCGACTGGTTTGCGCTCACGCAGCCCGAAACACGCGGGCGCATCAGGATCCTTCGCGAATGGCGCCCTCTCGTCTTTGTCGACCTGCATGAGATGAACACGGAGTCGACCTATTTCTTCTCGCCGGAAGCGCGCCCCTACAGTCCTCATCTCGACGCTTCGCAGCGCGACAATCTCGAGCTCTTCGGCCGCAATAACGCCAAATGGTTCGATCGCAACGGCTTTTCCTACTTCACGCGCGAGGTTTATGACGCCTTCTACCCCGGATACGGCGCGAGCTGGCCATCCTATTACGGCGCCATCGCGATGACTTATGAGCGCGGATCGGCGCGCGGATTGCTCGCCGAGCGAAGGAAGGGAGCGGACTTTCATTACCGCGACAGCGTCAAACAGCACTTCATCGCCTCGATAGCGACCGCGGAGACCGCCGCCGCCAATCGCGAAAAGCTTTGGCGCGACTTCCGAGCCTATCAGGAATCGGCGGTGATCGAGGGCAAGAGAGAGACAAGGCGCGCCTTCATCTTTCCGACAGGTCATGATGATGCAGCGGCCTTCCGGCTTGCCGGGCTCCTGACGCAGCAGGGCGTCGAGGTCCTTACCGCGAAGGCTCCTTTCTCGGCATGCGGACAAACCTTTGGCGCGGGCAGCCACGTCGTTTCGCTAGCCCAGCCCGCCAAGCGCCTCATTCGCACGCTGTTGGACGCTCAAGTCGATCTCGAGCCCGAATTCATCGCCGAACAGGAACGGCGCCGGGCCAAGGGCCTGGAGGACGAAATCTACGACGTCACGGCCTGGTCGATGCCGCTTATGATGGGTGTTGCGGTCGTTTCCTGCGATGGGGCGGCGCCAGGCGGAGGTAATTTCATCACATTTGGCGGCCACTCTGCGCGCGCTGGCGCCCTAGGCGGCGCGGAATCGGCGATCGCGTACCTCGTGCCGTGGGGCGAGCGCCCTGCGACACAGCTTCTCGCGCGGGCGTTGCGCGCCGGCCTTTCAATTCTCTCTAGTGACCGCGCTTTCAAGTCAGGCGGTAGGTCCTATCCGGCTGGCACGCTGATTTTCCAGCAGGCGGACAATCGCCGTGACTTGAAGGTCGTGCTGGCGCGGTTCGCGAAGGAAACCGGGGCCGAGGTCGTCGGCATCGACGATTCCTGGGTGAGCGATGGGCCGAATTTCGGTTCCGAGAACGTCGTCCCTATGCGGGCGCCCAAAATCGCCATTGCCTGGGATGAGCCTTCGAGCCCGACAGCTGCAGGCGCCACGCGCTATGTCATCGAGCGACAGTTCGGCTTTCCGGCGACGGCGGTGCGTGTCGAAGATATGAATAACCGCGCACTCGATCAGTTCGATGTGATCGTTCTGCCCGGCGGAGGCGATTACGCCGCCGTCCTCGGCAAGGCGGGTGTCGAGCGCATCAAGGCCTGGGTGGAGCGCGGCGGCGTCCTTGTCGTTTTGGGCGCCGCGACGCGGTTCGCCGCAACCCCCGAAACAGGACTCCTATCCATCCGGCGCGAAGACGCCGCGCGGGCCGACGACGCTAATCCGGAAAACGAAGACAGCAAAACGACTGTACCGGGCGCCCTGATCGCTGACGCGGCAACCGCGCAAAAGTCGATCGCTCCCGAAAAGAAGACTCCCGATGCGACGGCCGGCGTACTCCTCAACGCCGACATCGACCCGGATCACTGGCTCGCCGCCGGCGTCAAGCCGAAGGTGGTTGCGCTTTATGCGGGCGGCGACATCTATACGCCGACGAAACTCGACAGCGGTGTCAATGTCGCGCGATTCTCCGACGCCAACGCTCTCCTCGCCAGCGGCTATCTCTGGGCGGAGACGAAAGCGCAGTTGGCGTTCAAGCCTTTCGTCGTCGTCGAGCCGAATGGCGACGGCATGGTCATCGCCTTCACGGCCGACCCGACGACCCGTGCCTATCTCGATGGACTGAATACGCTGTTAGCAAACGCGCTCTTCCGCGCCCCGGCGCATTCAGAAACGGCGCGCTGAGGCGCCGCGATGGAGGATTTTCACGATGCAGGCTCATGACGCTCTTGCCGCGTCGATCGAGGCGCTCTGGGAGCGCCGTGCTGACCTTTCGCCGGCGACGAAGGGCGAGGCGCGCGACGCGGTCGAGGCCGCGCTGAATCTTCTCGACCGTGGTGAGGCCCGCGTTGCGACACGGCCGCCGAACGGTCAATGGGAAACCCATCAATGGCTGAAGAAGGCGGTTCTTCTTTCCTTTCGTCTTTACGATAACGCCCTAGTGGGCGCCGCGCCCGGCCCATGGTGGGACAAGGTTCCGCTCAAATTCGCGTCGTGGCGCGAAGAGGATTTTCGCAATGCAGGCTTTCGCGCTGTGCCGGGCGCGATCGTCCGGCGCGGGGCGTTCGTCGCGCCGTCCGCAGTTCTGATTCCATCTTTCGTCAACATCGGCGCCTATGTCGGCGAAGGCTCAATGATCGACGCTTGGGCGACCGTAGGCTCCTGCGCGCAAATCGGCAGGAATTGCCATATCTCCGGCGGCGCCGGCATTGGCGGAGTATTGGAGCCCTTGCAGGCGAACCCGGTCATCATCGAGGATAATTGCTTCATCGGCGCACGCGCTGAAGTCGCCGAAGGCGTCATTGTGAAAGAAGGCTCGGTGCTCTCCATGGGCGTTTATCTTGGAGCCTCCACGAAAATTGTCGATCGCGAGACTGGCGCCGTGACCTATGGCGAAGTGCCGCCTTACTCGGTGGTTGTCTCAGGTGCGATGCCGTCGCCGAAGGGCGGGCCGGCTCTCTATTGCGCCGTAATCGTCAAGCGGGTCGACGAAAAGACGCGCGCGAAGACGAGTGTGAATGAGCTCCTAAGGGACTAGGCCTTAGCCTTCATCAGCACCAGTTCCTCGGCGCTAGTCGGGTGAAGCGCCATGGTGTCGTCGAAATCATGCTTCGTGAGACCGGCCTTTACCGCGATCGCAAGACATTGCACCATTTCAGGCGCGCCCTCGCCGACAATATGAACGCCGAGAACGCGGTCTGTCTTCGCCTCGACAACGAGCTTCATCATCGTGCGCGATTTCGCGCCGGACAACGTCGCCTTCATCGGGCGGAAATCGGTTTTATAAATATCGACGGCCCCGAACTTCTCACGCGCTTCGGCCTCGGTGAACCCGACAGTCCCCACAGGCGGCTGGGCGAACACTGCTTTCGGTATGAACGCGTAGTCGACTTTCATCGGATTCCTGCCGAACTCCGTTTCGGCAAAGGCCGCGCCCTCACGGATTGCAACAGGCGTCAGTTGAACCCGGTTCGTCACGTCGCCGACCGCGAATATATGCGGCACATTCGTGCGAGACTGCGCGTCGACGATAATGGCGCCATCGGTGTCCGTCGCCACGCCCGCATCTTCCAGGCCGAGCCCGCCCGTGTTTGGCTTTCTTCCGATCGCCCAGAAGACGAGATCAGCCTCGATCGCATCGCCGTTCTGCAGGGTCACGCGCCGTGCGCCGCCGCCGAGATCTTCAATGGTGGTGAAGACCGTATTGGTCACGACGCGGATGCCGGCGTTCTCCATTTCACGATGCACCGCCGCAGAAATATCGGCATCGAACTCGCGCAAAACGCGGTCACGCCTATAGACGAGCGTCACGTCGGCCCCGAGGCCTGCAAAGATGAAAGCGAACTCGACTGCGATATAGCCCCCGCCAGCAATTACGATGCGCCGCGGGAAATTCTCGAGATGGAAGGCGTCATTTGAGGTGACGCCAAGCTGATGGCCGGGGATCGACGGGTCGGTCGAAGGGTGGCCGCCGGTGGCGACAAGAATCTTCGCCGCCGTCACCGTCCGGTTGTACTTTACGAGTTGAATGGTGTGCGCGTCCTTCAAGACAGCACGGCTGTCGATGATATCGGCTCCGGCGACCGTCAGATTCTTGATGTAAAGGCCGTTCAGCCGGTCAATTTCGGCGTCCTTGTTGGCGACGAGCGTTTTCCAGTCGAAGCGCGGCGCAGATACGGTCCAGCCAAACCCTTCAGCTTCCTCGAAGGCGTGTGCAAACTCAGAAGCGTAGACAAATAGTTTCTTCGGCACGCACCCACGGATGACGCATGTGCCGCCGACACGATACTCCTCGGCGATCGCAACCCTCGCGCCATAGGTCGCTGCAAGCCTTGCCGCGCGAACCCCGCCGGACCCTGCGCCGATCGTGAAAAGGTCGTAGTCGAATTTTGTCATTTGCGCCTACTCCGGCAGGAAGCCGATCCTCTTTGTCACCCCGACATCGTGGAACGTGCGTGTCTCCAGGGTGAATGTTTCCAGGAACTCCCGGTGCACCGCATCGAATACGGGGACGAGCTTGCCGTTGAAATCCAGCGGCACGCGAATGACCGGCCGTTCCGATACATAGACATCGAAATGATCCCCGGCGACTTCTGCGGCTATCACGGTCCTCAGCCACAAGGCGCCATTATCTTCCGCGTTGCCGACGATCAGGCAGAGGCCGAAACGGACGGGCTCGAGGATGATGACTTCACGTAAAGCATAGGAAAAGGCGCTGTCGCCATAATTCTTGTGCGGGTCGAAGGGGCCTTCTGCCGGTACCCCTGCGACGTTTTCTTTCGGACAGCCCTCGTGAAGATGAAAGCCCGCGACAATTGCGTCCGCGAGCGTCCGGCATTTGAAAAGGTTCTGGAACGCCGCCCGGCCGTATTCTCGAATCGCGTTCTTGAGTTCGTTGAAAGGAACGCTCGTCATTCTTACTGCCGACTCAAGCGTTCGATGCCCGAGGCCCCTGCGAGTATGACCTCGTCCGCCATGCCAATGAAAAGCCCTGTTTCAACGACACCCGGCAAACCTTTGAGAGCGATGTCCAAGCTTTGAGCGTCCCGAATGCGGTCAAGCTCGCAATCAAGAATGAAATTGCCGCCGTCGCTCATGAACGCCGGGCCGGCGGTCGACGCACGCAATCTGATATTGGCTTTCTCATAGCCGGACGCCGATAAGGTCTCCCGGACAGCGCGCACGGTCAACGCGAAGGCATAACGGTCTATCTCAACCGGCAGCGGGAATTTTCCGAGCTGCGCGACCTTCTTTGAAGCGTCTGCGATGACGACGAAGCGTCTTGCTGCATTAGCGACGATTTTCTCGCGCAAGAGCGCGCCGCCTCCTCCTTTGATGAGGTTGAGCCTACCATCGACCTCGTCGGTTCCGTCAACCGCCAGGTCGATCACTGTCGTTTCGTCGGGATCGACGAGATCGATCCCCGCCGCAGCAGCTTTCGACGCCGTATCAGCGGAGGTAGGGACGCCTCGGACATAAAGGCCATCGCGAACTCGGCAGCCGAGAGCGTTGATGAAATGCGCCGCGGTGGAGCCTGTGCCAAGACCGAGGGTCATTTCAGGCGCTACGAGCAGTGATGCCGCTTCCGCCGCCGCCTTTTTGTACTCGTCGGCGCTCATGACTGTCCCTTTTTAGGGCCGACGTTCGTTGCCCGAAATCGCTTCGCCCAGTTCTTGAAATCCGCCTGTCGGCCTCGGGCCACTGCGAGCGCGTCAGGTTCGACGCTTTTCGTAATGACGGAACCGGAGCCTATATAGGCGCCGGCGCCGATCGTTACCGGCGCGACGAGCGAGGAGTTGGAGCCGATAAAGGCGCGGTCGCCAATTTCGGTGCGGTGCTTGGAGAAGCCGTCATAATTGCAGGTAATCGTCCCGGCGCCGATATTGGCGTAGGCGCCGACGGTAGCATCGCCAATATAAGTTAGGTGCGGCGCCTTGGCGCCTTCACCGAGAACGGCGTTCTTGATTTCAACAAAATTTCCGACTTTCGCTTCGGCAGACAGCATGGCGCCCGGCCTCAGCCGGGCGAAGGGGCCGACATTTGCGCCGGGGCCTATGTGCGCGCCTTCAATGTGCGAGTTTGCGCGGATCGTTGCGCCGGTCTCAATCCTGACGCCCGGTCCGAAATAAACGTTGGGCTCAATCGTGGCATCGTTTGCAATGCTCGTGTCCCAAGCAAAATAGACCGTCGCCGGATCGATCAGAGTCACCCCCGCCTCCATTGCGGCGGTTCGCTTTCGCCTCTGGAAGATTGCCTCGGCCGCCGCAAGCTCCGCCCGGGAGTTGACGCCCGCGACTTCATCGCCAGCCGCTTCCGCAACCGCGCAGGCAAGTCCCTGGCTGCGGGCGATGGCAACGATGTCTGTGAGGTAGAATTCGCGCTTGGCGTTGTTGTCCGTGAGTTGCGGCAAGGCGAGCGCCAGAAAATCAGAGTCGATCGCCATCACGCCGGAGTTGACGAAACCGATCCTCAGTTCGTCGGCGTTCGCATCCTTCGCTTCGACGATCGCTTCTAGGTCGCCCGTCATGTTCGTCTTAAGGCGTCCATAGGCGCCCGGGTCCGCGGCGTGAAAGCCGAGCACAGCGACGGCGGCGCCCGCGTCGACCTTTGCGACCAGAGACCTAAGCGTCCCGGCCGTAACCAGGGGCGTATCAGCGTAAAGAACGAGGACCGTCCCGGAAAACCCCTCTAGCGCCGGCGCAGCCTGGCGCACCGCATCGCCGGTGCCGCGCGGCGGATTTTGCACCGCGACGGCGACGTCGCTGCGGATTGCTATCGCGGCGTCCCCCACGGCGGGCGCTTGCGCGCCGATGACAACGACCATCCGCTGCGGCGTTAATTCTTCCGCCGCAGCCATCGCATGGGCGAGCATCGAGCGGGCGCCGATGGTGTGGAGCACCTTTGGCGTCGCCGAATTCATCCGCGTTCCATGACCGGCAGCGAGGATGACAACCGCGATCGCCTTCTTGTTCATGGCGCTCAAAACCTCTGCTAGGACAGACCCTCGGCAACGCCCGCCCGCCTGTTTCGGGCGACTTTTGACGGGCCCCGGGTGAGATGTAAATGCAAGGGCCCCTTTCCGGCGTCGCAGTAATCTTCGATCTCGACGGGACTTTGATCGATACGGCCGCCGATCTCGCGGCGTCGATGAATCATGTACTTATGCGCGCCGGGCGCGCTCCGGCGCCGCTTGATCGCGTCCGCCACCTGGTGGGGCATGGCGCGCGTGCGATGCTTGACCGGGGTTTCCGCGAAAATGGGGGCGAACCGGTTATCGACCTTGATCCCCACGTCAGCCTTTTTCTCGAGCATTACCTTGAGCACATCGCCGATCGGTCACGCCCGTTTGCCGGCGTGGTCGAACTCCTTGATCAGCTACAGGCCGAGGGCGCCGCAATCGCTGTCTGCACGAACAAGCGCGAGGCCTGGGCGCGGGCGCTTCTCGATGCCCTCGACCTATTGGATCGATTTGCAGCGATTATTGGCGCAGATACTGTCGGCGCCGCCAAGCCTGATCCAAAACCGGTCAAAGCGGCGCTGGCGAGGACCGGCGCATCTCGGGGTGTTTTTGTCGGAGACAGCGATACCGATATTCGCGCCGCGCAAACTGCCGGGATCCCGTGCATCGCCGCTATTTTCGGCTACGGCCCTCTTGACCTCGCCAACGAGGCGTTCGCGCGCTTTTCTTCCTACGACGAGGCTCTGGGGTTGATCCGACGAGCGGCCAACGCCTAATTCGCCGACAGCCCGATCCGGCGTGGCATGCCGTTCACCATGTCGCTCCGAACATCAGTGCGGGCTGATCGCATGGTGGACACGAAACCCTCAGGCCTTAGGTCGACCTGCACGTCAAACCCCTTTTTCCTCCAGAAATCCTGGATTTTTGCGGCAAGGCGCTGGGCTCCATTATCCGTGCAGTGGTCTGACATCGAGGTCACCTTGGCTTTTTGGGCGATCGATACCTTGGCAGATTATAAGGCAGCCTGATTTTTTCAAGCGGCCCGGAAAAAATTTGTTTGTATGGTTTTATCGCCTCTGCTTATGAAACAGCCAATTAATTGCTGCGGCGCAGCATCGATTGCAGTTGTTCAAAACGAACAATATAAGAAAAGCAAATAACGAGGTACGGATAATGCAGACATCGATCTCGCGCGAGCCTCGCTCGATCGGCGACCGGATAAGACACGCTAGGAAAAAGGCGGGGCTTAACCAGTCCGACCTAGCCGGGCGTATTGGCGTCAGCCAGCCCGCTGTCGCCAATTGGGAAAGCGGTGTCCATGATCCCCGGCGCGTTATGTTGGCCAAGATCGCCGATGTGCTGGGTGTTTCGCCTGAATGGCTTGCGAGCGGAGCGCGCTCGGCGGACGAGATGGATAAGCAACCGGCGGCCGCGTATTTGCGTCGCCCGCTGCGCCACGCGCCCGTGATTGACATTGACGATGCAACCAAGCTGGCAAATGGCCTTGGTGGGGACCCCCATGCGATGGCGCTTGACTACATACCGGTGACCACCGGCGCCGACAGGGTCTTCGCCTTTTTCTTGGAAGATGAGGCGATGGAACGTGCGTTTCCAAAAAACACGCTGGTCGTCGTTGACTACGGAGATCAACGACCAGCCGAAGGATCGTATGCGCTTTTCTGCGTGGCGGGAGCGCCCCTCATCCGGCGCTGGCGCGAATCACCGCCACGGCTTGAAGCCGTCACCGACAACGACGCTTACGGCCCCATTTATCTTGACGGACCGCCCGTGATCATTGGGTGCGTTCGCGTTGCGATTAGGTTTCACTGAAGGCTTTCAGGCGGCGACGCGAGAAAAGTGCTCCCTCACGACGGGAATTTCTCGCTGCGTCGTAAGATAGGCCGTTCGCAGCTTCTTCAAGAGCGGCGGCAGGTCGGCGATATTGTCCGCCGATCGCTCGACATGGGCGCAAGCTTCGCCAAAACGCTTCGCGCCGATGTTGAGGCTCATGGATTTGAGCGCATGGGCGGCGCTAGCGATTTCTTCAGCGTCTCTTGCTTTGACGGCGCGAGCGAGCCGAAGCATTCCCTCGCGAGCGTGAGTTTCGTAAAGCGCCAACGACCTCAACACGAGATCGCCGCCCGCAGCAGACATTGCCGCAAGATTCCTGAGCGTCGCTCCGTCGAAGGCGGCGAAGCCTTTCCGCTCCAGAGAGACGGTCGCCGCTGCAGCGCTGAGGTCTGTGGGCGACAAGAATTGCCCGATCGTCGAGGCAAGGGCCGCCAGCGAGAAGGGCTTCGTGAGATAGCCGTTCATGCCCGCGCGCTGCCACGCCCGGTCTTCGTCTTCGACATGGGCGGTTAGCGCGACGATCGGAATGTTCGCCCGCGAGGGATCCGGTAGACTTCGAATTGAAGCCGTTGCTGCAAACCCGTCCATGACCGGCATGGAGCAGTCCATCAGAACAAGATCAAACATGCCCGCGCGGACCGCCTCGACGGCCTCGGCGCCGTTGGTGACGAGACAAACTTCTACGCCAAGCCGCCCCAGCGCTTCGCGAACGACCTCGCGATTGACGGCGCTATCGTCGGCCGCCAGAATTCTTTTCCCGGGATAGATCGGCGTTTTGTCTTCGGCGGCGCGTACAGAATCCAGCGCACTTCGTCCGCGCAGACGCCCCTCGAAAAGCCGCTCAACGAGGCCGATCATGTCAAGACGTGTTATCGGCTTGACAAGGAGATCTTCAGCAACGCCCTTCGAGAGCAGATGATCGGGAGCATTATCGCCAAGATCGCTTATGCATATGCGCGCCGGCGTCCAACCCTCGTGTTCACCTGCATAACGGGCATGGATAGCCGCTAGTGTGGCTGGCGAGGCGAGAATAATGTCCGCGTAGGAAAGGTCCTGCGTCTCTATTTCGTCCGTCGCGACGATCTGGACGGCAAGCCCTGACTCCTCAAGGTATCGAGCAACCACGAACGGCGTGGCCGATCCAGCGATGGCGACGATGGCGCGCTTGTCGGCGCGAGTTCGCGGAAATGCTCTTGCAGCCTCGATCTGCTTTGCAGTCAGGGTAAAGTGGAATCGAGAACCCTTACCTTCACGACTGTCGACGCCGATCGCGCCGCCCATAGCTTCAACGAGACGCCGGCAAATCGCCAGGCCGAGCCCAGTGCCTCCGAACTTTCGCGTCGTCGATTGATCAGCCTGGCTGAACGCTTCAAAAATCGAGTCGAGCTTTTCCCGTCGAATGCCGATTCCAGTATCGACGACGGCAAACTCCAGTGTAACGTCGCGCTCTGCTGATGATAGCTTCCTAATGGACAATATTACGCTGCCGCGTTTCGTGAATTTCAGGGCGTTATTGACGAGATTTGAAATGACTTGACTGATCCGGACTGGATCGCCCTCGATTGCGTCCGGCACGCCCGGCGCAATGTAGGAGACGAGGTCGATGCCGCTCTTCTGGGCGCGCTCCCAAAACAGGCTGATGACGTCGGAAATAACGTCAGCAGGTCGAACAGGTATCTTCTCAAGGTCCAGCTTACCGGCTTCGATCTTAGAAAAGTCGAGGATGTCGTTGATGATCGTGAGAAGGTTCTTGCCGGACCGAACGATGACATCGGCGTAACGCTTCTGACGTGGCGGGAGGTCAGAACTATTGATAAGTTCCGCCATCACGAGAAGGCCGTTCATTGGCGTCCGGATTTCGTGACTGACAGTCGCCAGAAAATCGGATTTTGCGTTGTTCGCGGCTTCTGCGGCTTCCTTCGCCAGTTTCAGTTCGTGCGTTCGTTGCAGGACTGTTTTTTGCAGGTTCTGCTGCTGAGCGAGGAGTCGCGCGTCTCGATCCTGGATTTTGTCGAGCATGTCGTTAAAGGCGTCGACCAACTCGCCGGTTTCGTCCCGCCTGTGATTTCTGGCGCGTGCGCCAAAATCGTCCGTTTCCCTGACTTTGCGCATCAGGTTTACGAGATCTATGATCGGCGCGGTGACGCCGCGCTGCATTCGAAGCGCTATCAGAAGTGCGATCGTCGATGAAAACAATGCAGCGATGAGCGAATCCCACAAAATCTCCGAGATCTTTTCACCGAGTGCGGAAGTGTCAGCGGAAAGTACAAGCGCCCCGATCTTTTCGCCGCTTTCGATCACTGGCGCCTCGGCGCTGATCGACTGAGCGGTCAGATGGGCGAACGCGCCGCCGAAGTCCAGGGCGCTGGCCTCCTTGAGCGCCACTGTTCCACCGAGTTCCACGAAGACAGAACCATCGGGGCCGACGACCCGAATGTGCTTGATGTGAGGCAGGCCGCTGATCGCTCTTAACGCTTCAAGCGTTCGCCGCTTGTCCCCTTCTCGGACGGGGGTCGCAATTGTCGCCGCGAAGACGATGGCGTTCGCGTGCAGCTCGCGAGAGCGTTCGGCGCCATATTTGTTGACTTCGCGCGCTGCAAAGAGGCTCGTCGCCAGAACGACGGCGCCGAAGACCGCGACGATGACGAGCATCGTCAGCTGCTCTCGCAAGGAAAAATGTCTTCCGGCCACGCCAGCCGTCCCGCCGCGCTACACCCCCGCCGATCGTGCGGACAAACCATTTCGATTTGATTTCGGGGCCGGCAGGCGCGGGATCGGAAAGACGTTGTTAAGCAATATTGCCGACGTTGAGGCGCGGGGTGCGAATAGCGCCCGGGGGAGAATGGACAGCCATGGACAAAGGCAGGAGGCATAAGGCGCGCGTGCTCGTTGTGGACGACGACCCCGTGATGCGCGAACTCGCCGTGGCGAGGCTTGGCGAGGCGGGCATTGAAGCCGCCTCCGCGTCTAATGGAGCGGAAGGGCTTGATTTGGCGCGAACCGGGCATTTTGACCTGGTGATCACAGATGTCGACATGCCGGCAATGAGCGGCTTTGATTTGACCCGCGCCATGCGCGCTGATCTTGTTTTATCGACGACCCCGGTCATTGTCATAACCGGCAGTGAGAAGCCCGAGGCGGTAGATTTGGCTTTTGCGGCCGGCGCGACTTCGTTTTTGGCGAAGCCGATCAACTGGACGCTCTTCTCGCACTCGGTTCGGTTCGTGCTGAAATCAGACTCAGACAGTCGTGACCTTAGGGCCGCGCGGGACGCCGCCGAGGCGGGATCGCGGTTTAAGGACGGGCTATTGTCCGTTATGAGTCATGAATTGAGGACACCGCTCAACGCAATCATTGGTTTTGGACAAATTCTCTCGGACCAGTTCGAGCGTGAGAACGACCCAATTCATAAAGAATATTCCGACTATATTGTCGACGGCGGAAAACGACTTCTCAATTCGGTTTCGGACATGCTGCTGGCGTCGGACGCGCGCAGCGGACCGATCACGATTAACGAGGTCGATTGCACGATTGATGAAATAGTGGAGCTTGCGCTCTCTCCGCTGGAAAAGACGATCGCGCTCGCCCAGCCCGAACTCAAGAAAGTCCTGCGAGAGCCTCAACTCGAGCTTTGTTGTGATCGCGCCCTTATCGCTCGGGCGATCGGAAAGCTTGTTGAAAACGCTGTGAAGTTCAGCCCTCGTGGTGTCTCGATTGTCATAGGCGCAGCCGTAACGAAGCACGGCGAGCTGGCGTTTTTGGTTCGCGATTCCGGCCCGGGGATGTCGCCCGAGCGGGCGAAAGTCGCCGTGCAGCCATTCAATCAAGCGGATATGTCACTGCGACGTTCGAAAGAAGGGCTCGGCCTTGGCCTGCCGCTGGTCAATGCGATCGTAACGGCGCACGGCGGACGCCTGAAGATTGATTCGGCGATTGGGAAGGGAACGAGCTCTTTTCTCGTGCTCCCGTCCTCGCGGGTTCGCGGCGCCGCCCCGCCTGTCGCCGACGTCGCCTGAAAGAAAGGCGCTCGCTTGACCGGCGCCTGATTGCCCCTATTAGGAGGGACTGCCTAAGGGGGCGCGTAGCTCAGCGGTAGAGCACTACGTTCACACCGTAGGGGTCGCAGGTTCGAACCCTGCCGCGCCCACCATTGATCTCCTTGTAATATCAATTACTTAGGAAGAAAGATCGTCCCTCGAATTCCTCACAACTTCAGCCGGTCACACTGTGGTCACACTGAGGCGAGGAAACAATGGCGACGATCCGCAAAAGAAACGGTCTCTGGCAAGTTCAGGTCCGCCGAAACAACGCCCCCCATGTCTCCAAAAGCTTTCACACCAAGCCCGACGCTGACGCTTGGGCGAGACAAATCGAAGTGGAGGCAGACAGGGGAAGCCTCAGAAACGATCCGCGAACCCTCGAAAGAATCACGCTTGGGCAATGCGTCGAAAAATATCGCGATGAAATCAGTCCTCAAAAGCGGGGCCACGCGGTCGAAAAATGGATTTTGAACGCCTTCCTTAGGAAACCTCTGGCGAGACGAAATCTCGCATCGATCACGCCGAAGGACTTCGCCGAATACCGCGATGAACGACTACGAACCATTTCCCCCTCGGGCCTCAACCGCGAGCTAGTCATCCTGCACCACCTTTATGAGACAGCGAAAATCGAATGGGGCTATCCCCTGACGGAAAATCCGCTGAGCCTCATCAGGAAGCCTCGAAACAATCCCCCAAGGGAGCGGCGACTTCGCAAGGGAGAATACGAGGCCTTGCTAGCAGCTGCGGAAAAATGCCGTAACAAGCTGATCAAGCCTCTCATCATTCTGGCGGTCGAAACAGCGATGAGGCGCGGCGAGCTACTGGCGATCCGACGCAAGGATATCGATTTTGCAAAAGCCCGCTTGCGAATTCCGCTCACAAAGACCGGCGTCGCGAGAACGATCCCACTATCATCCTTGGCCTTTGATACGCTTGTCAAATTGACGCCTGACGGCAGTGACGGCAATGACAGGATAATTCCTCTGAGCGCTAACGCCTTCAGGCTCAGTTGGGATCGCGTGAAGGTCCGAAGCGGGATTGAAGACCTTCATTTTCATGATCTTCGTCACGAGGCAGTATCACGCCTGTTTGAACAAGGGCTTGGTGTAGCTCATGTTGCGGCGATTTCAGGGCATAAAGATTTCAGAATGCTTGCCAGGTACACCCACTTAGAAAATCTCACCTGACGGGATTTTGAGAATTGGCAACACAAAAAAGCAGACACCTAATCTAAAATGCGGGATAGGTTATTTGGTCAATTTGCGCCACCAATGAGGATTTTATGACTGACAAAGCCCGCCAGCATTTCAGCTACCTCCAAGTTGTTTTGAAGCAGGTTGGCAAGTCGGCTGAGATTCCGTTCGAGACTGAAGTATTCAATGAGATAGTGAACCATATTTCTAGAATTCGTGACCCGTATGTAAAACGTGAGATTGCGTTGGATTTTGAAGAATGCTTAGAAAATGAAATGAAGCCATCTTACTATCGGAAGGAACGGCTCAGGAGAAGAAAATCCGAAATCCGCGAATCGTATAAAATATATAGCGAATTCGCAAAACCTTTAACCTTATGCATAGAGCTTGAAAAAATCGCGTCTGCTTACCAATCGGATCGAGGCGATCGGATGGCTACGGGGGTCGAACTCAGCTCGAAGCGTTATCCAGTGCATATCAACGGCAAAAGGCTAAAAAAGATTCCGCCGGACATCTTCGAAGTGGATTTCCTTAGCGCTCATTACAGATTTGGGGTGCACAGCTTCTCAGTCGGGTCAGCAATTACCGAGATGTTAGCGACGCTCGAAAAGCGCTATGGCCTAAATTTTCGGGAATTGGAGGAAGCTTACTTGAGGAGCAACCCCGGCGATAACTCTTGATACATTATGGAAGATACTTATCGATCCCAGCGCAAAATTCCGGCCAAGGGGTACAATTGCGCTCGGAGTCGAAGAATCCCCTTCGCGGAATTACGAGGCATTCGATATACGGCGTATCTTCGACAGGGTCCTCTTTCAGAAACAGGATGAGGTGCGTCGCTTCGTCTATCGGCACGGGCAACTTTGTCGTGAAATCACGTTTAGGTCGGGTAAACAGACCGCCCGGCGTTTCTGTTGCTTTGATGCTCGCGTGGACTTTGCGATTGGGTTCGAAAGCGTGCCAGTCAATCCGCGTATGCAGATTGCCGCCGTCGATGAACAATCCGTTTTCTCCATATGTGAAGCGAAGCGACCCTCCCCCCGGGTAAAGCTGAATTAGAAAATCTTGATTCAACATCGCGCCATGAAGCTGTTGCTGAAGGTATCTGGCGTCCCGCGCGACACCGCGAATTCGAAAATACTCATAAACAAAGGTGACAATGAGGATTCCGATGAGGATCGGAGCGTAGCCCGCGCCAAACCAACGCTGTGACCATTCCGACAGCAAGCTTAACGGTTGGAGTGCGCCCAACAGGAAAGGAGGCCGAAAACGTAGGAGTTCGTTCAGTTGCAACGCAACGAAGAGCGCGGCCATGATCCCGAGGAGGCCAAAAACCGCCCAATCATAGAAACTGAAGCGGCTCTTTCGCAATCGATCTGCAAACCCTTTAGCTATGTAGTGCAGGAAGAGGTCGTCAGCGACATACCTAGATTTATCGGAATATTTCTCGTCCCATTCGCCTTTTGCGCCCGTAACGGTGACGTCGAAGCTGCTCCGAGGCGCAGATTTCATTTTTTCTCTCCCCCGCATGCCCAGTCTTTTGATCTAGGCGAACCCTGCTACTCAACTATCACTCGAAAACTCGTCTTTGGGGAGTCCTGCCGACATATGACCTCGCCGTTCCGAACCTTGCTCGCCGATCTGCGTAAAGCCTCGCAAACTGAGCGCGAAAAAGGCTCATATTTTGAAAGGCTTGCGGTCGCCTTTCTAAAGAATGATCCGGGCATGGCGCAGGAATATGAGGACGCCTGGCTATTCTCCGAATGGGCAAAGACGCAAGGGCTCGACGGCAAGGACACCGGCATTGATGCAGTCGCGAAACTTA